>Ga0335078_10000577_pt1 | contig 56088 bp, 46 predicted proteins | sample Lox_Sample_32_FD_206711 | JGI IMG/M metagenome (GOLD analysis project Ga0335078, IMG submission 206711) | Soil microbial communities from Loxahatchee National Wildlife Refuge, Florida, United States - Lox_Sample_3.2 | ecosystem: Environmental > Terrestrial > Soil > Wetlands | place: USA... | reverse complement strand
ATCCAGCGCGGCCTTCTGCTCCCTTCCGGCGAGAATTCCGTGCGCTTCGAATTCCGCGCCAGGCGATTCTATGCTGGCGCTGCCATTACTTTGAGCACTCTCACTGTACTGCTCGGGGCGGCATTCTTCGGCCGGCGCAACGGACGTTGGTGACCGGCCCCATCCCTTATAATGGTTGATTCTTCATGGACCGACGGGCGTTGATCACGGGAATTACCGGGCAAGATGGATCGTATCTCGCGGAGTTTCTGCTGGCCAAAGGCTACGAGGTCCACGGCGCCGTGCGGCGCGTGGCTCTGGAGGATCCGGAGCACCGCCTGGTCCGGTTGAGCGCCGTGCGCGACCGGGTGGTGTTGCATGCCGCGTCGCTCGAAAGCTTCGCCAGCGTCTACCAACTGGTGGCCAAGATTGTGCCGGACGAGTGTTATCATCTGGCGGCGCAGAGCTTCGTCAGCTACTCCTTCGACGATGAGTTCTCTACGCTGAACACCAACATCAACGGCACCCACTTCCTGCTCTCCGCGGTCAAGGATCTGGCTCCCAAGTCGCGATTTTATTTTGCCGGATCGAGCGAAATGTTCGGCAAGGCGGAGGAGCTTCCGCAGACCGAGAGGACGCGCTTTCACCCGCGGTCGAGCTATGGCATCAGCAAGGTCTGCGGTTTCGAGTTGACCCGCAACTATCGCGAAGCCTACGGCCTGCACGCCAGCAGCGGCATTCTGTTCAACCACGAATCGCCGCGCCGCGGCTTTGAATTTGTAACGCGAAAAATCACTTCCGGTGTGGCGCGCATTTTGGCCGGGCGAAGCAGACAGATCCCGCTGGGGAATCTCGAAGCGCGCCGCGATTGGGGGCATGCGCGCGAATACGTGGAAGCCATGTGGCTGATGCTGCAGCAGCCCGAGCCGGACGATTATGTGGTGGCGACGGGCGTGAGCCACTCCGTGCGGGATTTTGTGGAACTGGCGTTCTCCCAGGCCGGCCTGGATTATCGGGATCACGTGGTCTCCGATCCTACGCTGTTCCGGCCGGCGGAGGTGAATCTGCTGCTCGGCGATGCCACCAAGGCGCGCACGAAACTGGGGTGGGTACCGAGCATCACTTTCGAAGCCCTGGTCCGGGAGATGGTTGATGCGGATTGCGTTGCGCTGGGGGTCGCGCCGGAGTCTCTCCAGGGTCAAGTAGTGCGGCATGCGTGAGGAAGCGCTGCGGCAAATTCGCGAAGAAATGCAGCGGTGTTACAAGCCGCGCGAAGGGAACAAATTGATCGAACAGACGGAAGCAGACCAGCCGGCCGCCGGCGAGTTGGCGGAGCTCCGGTCCGCGATCGCGGCGCTGACCGCAAGCTACGCCCTGGTGGGCCAGACGCCCCCGGAGCCGCCCACCTTCCGCGGGCGAATGGGCGCCCGCTTGGTGAAACTGGTGCAAAGGCTGCTTTTCTGGTACACCCCGCAGATCGTGCACTTCCAGTATTCCGCGCTCAAGGCTTTTGACTCCACACTGCGGGCGTTGGAAGAGCAAGCCAAAAGTGTCCGCCAGTTGCGGGACGCCGTTGCCACCGCCATGTCGCGAACTCAGGTCCTGAACCAGCGGCTGGCAGCCTTGCGGCTACAGGAGCTCGCGCGCCTGGACCGCGAGACCGCGCGTCTCAGAGCGCAACAAACCGCCCAGGAAGAGCGCCTGACGCTGGCGATCCAGGCGCTGAACGAATTGCCGGAGACGGCCGGGGCCCTCCCGGCGCAGCGGTTGCGCCAGGAAGAGCTGCATGATATGGACGGGCTCTATGCGGCTTTGGAAGACGAGTTCCGCGGCAGCCGCCAGACAATCAAGGAACGGCTGAGCGTCTATCTGCCGAAGCTCACCGACGCCGGCATCGGCAGTGAATCCATGCCGATTCTGGATGTGGGGTGCGGCCGGGGTGAATGGCTCGAGTTGCTGCGCGAACACCAGTTGCAGGGGACCGGAATCGACTTGAACCGCGTGGTCCTGGCCATGTGCCGGGAGCGCGGGCTGCCGGTCCTGGAAGCGGAAGCCATTGAGTACTTGCGGAGTCTTCCGGAAGAGTCGCTGGGTGCGGTGACCGGGTTTCACGTAATGGAGCACTTGGCACTGCCGCAGTTGCTCGCTTTACTGGACGCGGCCCGGCGCGCGCTCAAGCCCGGCGGGGTCGCCATTTTTGAGACCCCCAACCCGAACAATGTGTTCGTCAGCTCGCGCTACTTTTACCTCGATCCGACTCACCGCCACCCTATTCCTCCGTTGCTGGGGAGGTTTCTGGCCGAGGCGCGGGGTTTCGAGCGCGTCGAAATTGTGGAATTGCACCCGTGGCCGGAAGAGCATCACGTGGATACGGCCATCGGCGGAGACATAGCCGCCCGTTTCAACGAATGTTTTTACGGACCGCAGGATTATGCCATTATCGCCTGGAAGGCCTGAGAGCGGTTCGGCCACATCACCGGAACCATAAATGGACCTGCAGGAATTGCAAGAGAACTGGCATGAATTTGGCAGGAGAGACCCGCTGTGGGCCATCCTGACGTATCCGGAGAAACGCGGCGGCAAGTGGGATCGCGAAGAGTTTTTTGCCTCCGGCCGCGACGAGATTCTCGATGTCCTGCGCCAGGCGCAAGACCTGGGCTTTGCGGTGCGCCGCCAGTCGGCGTTGGATTTCGGCTGCGGCGTGGGGCGTCTTACGCAAGCGCTGTGCGAGTGGTTCGAGCGCTGCTGCGGGGTGGACATTGCTCCGTCCATGATTGAACTGGCGCGCGAATACAATCGCCGCGGTCCGCAATGCGAGTACTTTCTGAACCCGCGCGACGATCTACGCATCTTCCCCGACGATTCGTTCGATCTGGTTTACTCAAATCGGGTCCTACAGCACATGCGGCCCCAGTACAGCAAGTCGTACATACGAGAATTTGTGCGCGTGGTACGGCCGGGCGGACTGGTGGTGTTCCAGATACCCGATGGCCGGTTGGCTACCGGCAGCGCGCCCGGCCCAATCCCGGACGGCGGCTATTGCGCCGGATTCAGCGGCTATCCCGCCACCCTCTGTGCCGCCGCCGCCGCGCGGATCGATGTGCCGGTGACGGTCCGCAACCTGGGAGAGTGCGTCTGGCCATGCCGGGGAGACAGCCAGTGGAAGTACGTGGTCCAACTGGGAAACCACTGGCTGACGCCGGCAGGCGGCAGTATAGTCTGGGACGACGGCCGGCGGCCTCTTCCCTTCGATCTGGCGCCCGGCGCCGAAATCCGAATGATTCTCACGGTGACCGCTCCCGCCGCAGCCGGCAAATATCTTCTGGAGCTGGACATGGTCCAGGAAGGCGTGTCTTGGTTTAAGCACAAGTCCTCCACGCCGGCCTGGATTCCGGTGGAAGTGGAACCGGCGCCCATCTCCGCCGCTGCCGAGACCCCTCCACGAATGGAGCTGTATGGGGTGGAGAAAGACGAGGTGATCGGCGTGCTGTCGGCCAGCGGCGCGCGTCTGCTGGACAGCCTGCCGGACGACTCGGCGGAGGCGAAGTGGGTCGCCTTCAAATACTTCGCTACGAAATCGTAATGGCACAGGCCGGCGGAATGCGCATCCTGATCGCCACGGTAAGAGTGCCATTCGTGAATGGGGGCGCCGAAGCGCATGCCGCGGGACTGCGCAACGCGCTGGTGGGAGCCGGCCATCGAGCCGAAATCGTGGCCCTGCCGTTCAAGTGGTATCCCCCGCGGCGCATCCTGGACCAGATGCTCGCCTGCCGCCTGATGGACCTCACCGCCACCGGGAGTACGCAGGTCGATTGTCTGATTGGGCTCAAGTTTCCCGCATACCTGATACCTCACGCGAACAAGGTCGTCTGGTTGCTGCACCAGCATCGGCAGGCATACGACTTGTGGCAACATCCGTGGGGCGACTTGCAACGAGACCCCCACGGCGTCGAAGTCAGGGACGCGATTCACCAGGCGGATACGGAGTTGTTACCTCAGGCGCGCCGCCTTTTCGCGAACTCCAGGAACGTTGCCGACCGGCTGAAAACATACTGCGGTATCGAAGCTGCTGCCCTTTACCATCCACCGCCCGATGCGCCAGACTTTTATGGCGGTCCGGCAGAGGATTTTCTGTACTTCCCGAGCCGTCTGAATGTGCTCAAACGGCAGCGCCTGGTGATAGAAGCGTTGGCGCTTACGCGGGCGAAGGTGCGGGTCCGTTTCACCGGACCAAATATGGATGCCGACTACCATGAGAGTTGCATGGCGTTGGCGCGCAGGAGCAAAGTTCAAAGCCGTGTGGAGTGGCTGGGCACAACTTCGGAAGCGGCGAAACGGGATCTTTACGCGCGCTGCCTGGGAGTACTTTTCCCGCCCTTGGATGAAGATTACGGCTACGTCACGCTGGAAGCCATGCTGGCGCACAAACCTGTAATTACCTGTACCGATTCGGGAGGCCCGCTGGAATTTGTCGTCCATCGGGAAACCGGCCTGGTCTGTGAGCCTACCCCGCAGGCGCTGGCGGCCGCCATGGATGCATTGTGGGAAGACCGCGACCTGGCGCGGGGTTGGGGCGAAGCCGGCCGGGAGCGTTACAGCAACCTGCGGATCGACTGGGCCACAGTCCTGGAGAAGTTGCTCCCATGAAGGTGTTGATCCTGACGTCCGGCGTGCCGTTCGTTCGCGGCGGCGCCGAGATTCTGGCCGAGAGCCTGCGCGACGCGGTTTGCGCGGCTGGCCACCAGGCCGAGATCCTGACTCTGCCGTTTCAATCCTGCCCACCATCCCGTATTCCCGAACAGATGCTGGCGTGCCGTCTGCTCGACGTCACGGAAAGTTGCGGCGTGCGGATCGACCGGGTGATCGGGCTGAAGTTTCCGGCTTATCTGATTCCTCATCCGCGAAAGGTCATTTGGTTGCTGCATCAGCATCGTACGGCTTACGAGTTCTGGAATCACCCCGCCGCCGGAGACTTAATCCACTACCCGGACGGTCAGGTTGTCCGGGAGGTGATTCGCCAGGCTGACCGCGCGCTCCTGCCGGAGGCCAAGGCGGTCTATACTTTGTCGAAAAACGTATCGGGCCGCTTGCGGCGATACTCCCGGATCGATGCGGAACCCTTGTACAATCCCCCCGCGGGCGCTCCGCTGTTCCACAAAGGCGCGGCGGGAGATTACCTTTTCTTTCCCAGCCGCATCACTTCCGTGAAACGCCAAGGGATGGTAATCCAGGCACTGGCCCTTTGCCGCGAACCGGTGCGCGTGTACTTCGCCGGGGAGGCTGACTACCCGGCGCAGCAAGCGGAATGCGCCAAGGCCCAGCGCGAACTCAGTCTCGGCGATCGGGTGACGTGGCTGGGCGTGGTCTCCGAAGAGCAGAAGCGCGAGTGGTACGCCAACAGCCTGGGAGTTATTTTCCCGCCCTTGGACGAGGATTACGGTTATGTGACCCTGGAGGCCATGTTGTCGTCCAAACCAGTGATCACCTGCGCGGATTCCGGTGGTCCATTGGAATTCGTAGCCGATCAACTCACCGGTCTGGTGGTGGACGCAACTCCACAGTCGCTCGCCGGCGCGATGGACGCCTTATGGGCCGACCGCCGCCGTGCGGCGGCCATGGGCGAGGCCGGCCGGGAGCGTTACGTGGATTTGAAGATTAGTTGGGAGAATGTGGTGGGCAAGCTGCTGTGCTGAAGATCAACTGGTTTTCACCACTGCCCCCCGCCCACAGTGGCATTGCGCACAACTTCGCGATGCAGATCCTGCCGGAACTCGCCAGGCGGCAGGACGTAATCCTCTGGACGGATCAGGAGCGCGTGGCGCCCGAAGTGGAGCGCATTGCGCGCGTGGCTCATTATGACCCAGCCAACCCGCCCTGGCGCGCCCTGAACGATGCGGACGTCTCCATTTATAACCTAGGCAATCATGGCGGTATCCACGGAGGCATCTGGCAGGTGAGCTGCCAACATCCGGGAATTATTGTTCTGCACGATCTTTGCCTGCACGACTTCTTCGCCATGGTCTATCTGCGCACGTTGAAGAAACCCGATCGATACCTCGAAGTGCTGGAGCGATGGTACGGCGAGGAAGGCCGCCGCGCCGGGGAAGCATTCCGTAGCGGGGGGATTGGGGCTGAAGCCATGGCGCTAGAGTTTCCGCTCACGCGGGAGGCCGCCGGGGGGGCACTCGGAATCATCACGCACTCCCACCGGACACTCCTGGAACTCAACGAAACGCCAGCATGTCCCGTGGCTGCCATGGACCACCCCTTTGCACCTGCCGCAGAGCCGGTATACCAGGGATGGCTGGCCGCGCGAAGGGCGACGCCCGGCCCGCCGTACCGTCTGGTCGTTTTCGGCTACCTGAGCCGGAACCGGCGCCTGGGAGCGGTGCTTGAGGCATTGGCGACCCTCGCGGAGAAGGCGAAGTTCCGCCTGAATATATGCGGGCAACTTTGGGATGAGACGCACATCCGGAACGAGATCGAACGCCTGGCGCTGGGTTCCCTGGTCAATTTGCATGGTTTTCTTCCAGATAGCCAGGTGGAAGAACAATTGAGCACGTCGCATCTGGCGATCAACCTACGCTTTCCTTCCATGGGAGAGGCCTCTGGAAGCCAATTGCAGTTCCTTAACTATGGCCTGCCTACTCTGGTGACCCGCACGGGCTGGTACGCTTCACTGCCGGAGGAAACCACTGCGTTTGTCCGGCCGGATCATGAAGTCGAGGATATTCAGGCCCATCTGCGTGCTTTTCTTGCCAATCCCGGCGCCTTTCGCGAAATGGGGGAACGCGGCAGGCAATTGTTGAAGAGCTACGATCCTGGGAAATACGTCGATGCCATGGCCCAGTTCGCATCCTCGGTTCTCGCACATGCACCTCGCATACCTGCGCTGCAGCTTGCCGGGAGAATCGGCCAGGATCTGACGCAATGGCTGCACCCGGGCGCGAGCGCCTACGTATTGGAGCGCGCCAGCCGGGAGATCTTCACGATGGTTGAGGGAAAGGTCCGCACGCACGGCTCGTGAATCGGGTATAGACCTTAAGTTCGCCACCAAATGCGCCGATGAAGGTGTGTGCGCTTACTCTTAACCCTGCTTCCACTGATGGGCGCTCCAGCGGCGTTGGCCGCAGCCAGCGTGGCGGCCGACACTTATTTTGAGGCAAATAAGGTTCAGGCGGATCCATCCGTAGCCTTTATCGCCAGGGGCCAAGGATTCGCCGTTCTGTTACAGCGGAACGGCAGTGCTGCTTATCGTTTTCCGGCCGCTGCGGGCGGTGATGCGCAGCCGCGGCTCAGGGTCGAGCTTATGGGCCAGCGCACACCTGCCCAAGTGGAGGGCGAGGAGCCGCTGGCCGCGGTCACAAACTACTATCAAGGTGGTCATTCCACCGAGTGGCATTCCGGAATCCCCCATTATCGACGGGTACGTTTCGCTGCTGTTTATCCGGGCATCGACCTGATGTGGCGCTCGCGGGGAGCGGACCTGGAATACGAATTTCTAGCCGGCGCCGGCGCCGTTCCCGGACATATCCGGGTGCGGTTCAGCGGCGCGAGCCGCGCTTTCATTGACGCGCAAGGGAATTTAGTGTTGGAGTCGCCCGCAGGGAGAATCCAGCACCGGCGGCCCGTGGCCTGGCAGGAGATTGCCGGCGTGCGCCGGAACGTCAGGGTTGAACTCTCGCTGCACGGAATGACGGCTGGTTTCCGTCTGGGGGCATATGATCACCAGCGGCCGCTCTGGATCGATCCCGTTTTGTCCTATTCGAGCTACTTGGGCGGCGCAGGCTACGATGCTGGCTACGCCATTACTACGGACGGCGCCGGCGGAGTATACGTGACGGGCACGACTGCCTCCATCGGGTTTCCCGCGCAGGGATCGAACATCAACAGCAACAACGACGCCTTTGTGATGAAATTCAACGAGAGCGGGGCACTTCTCTACACTACGGTCCTGGCAAGCAACGGCAACACCTCCGGACAGGCGATCGCGGCAGATTCGTCGGGCAACGTCTACATCGCCGGCACCACTGAAGCCAACAACTTTCCGGTGACGACCGGAGCCTGGCAAACCGTGTTCGGAGGTGTGGCGGACGCCTTCGCCGCCAAATTGAATCCCGCGGGGAACCTGATATACGCGACGTACATCGGCGGCACGGGGGCGGAAGCCGGAACGGGAATCGCTGTCGACTCTTCCGGCAATGCGTATGTCAGCGGTTATACCTCGTCAATATTTCCTACCACTAAAGGCGCAGCACAGACCCTATACGGAGGTGGATTCGCCGATGCGTTTGTGGTCAAGTTGAACGCGCAGGGCAGCGCTGCTGTTTATTCGACATTGCTCGGTGGCACGGGGACCGACGAGGCCGAAGCGATCAGGGTGGATGCATCCGGAAATGCGTGTATTGCGGGGTACACGGATTCGACCAACTTGCCGGTCTACGCGGCAGTGCAACCGTCCCCTGGCGGAGAGGGTGACGCCTTAATCGCGTGTTTGAATGCCACCGGCACCGCCTGGACGATGGTTTCCTATCTGGGCGGCAGCAATCTCGATCAGGCCTTCGCGCTCGAAAGCGATACGAGCGGCAACCTTTATGTCGCGGGTACCACCTATTCCCCAGATTTCCCCGTCACTTCCGGTGTCTTTCAGCCGGCCAACGCTGGCAGCTACGACGCTTTCCTAACCAAGCTGAGCCCTGGCGGCGCGACGTTAGTCTATGGCACGTATCTCGGTGGAAACGGTTCCGATGCAGCCACCACGATGGCCGTGGGCAGCGCGGGGGACGTCTGGATCGGAGGGTATACCACCTCCACGAACTTCCCGTTGTCCGGCGCCTGGCAGTCCGTTGCTGGCGGCAGCTTTGACGGGTTTATTTCCCATCTAAGCCCGACCGCCACAACTCTGCTGACCTCCAGCTACCTGGGAGGTTCCGGAGATGATCGGGTCTGGGGGATTGCCTTGGACCCTAATACGGGGACCGTGTTTACGGCCGGCTCCACCCTCTCTGTCAACTTCCCGGTCACGCCGGGCGCCATGCAATGGGCTGCTCCGGCCGGGATGAACGCCCTCTTTGCCAGCATCAACCCGTCCGCCTATGCTATCTCCGGACAAGTGATTACACAGGCGGGGACACGCCTAAGCGGAGTCGAGATCACGCTGAGCGGGGCGAGCACTGGCTCAACCTCGACAGATTCAAACGGAAACTTTCTTTTCAATAATTTATCAGGAGGCAATTCGTACACGGTCACGCCCACGCTGAATGGCTATGGCTTTAGTCCGCCCAGCCTGACATTCAGCAACGTCAATGCGAATCAAACCGCCAACTTCACCGCTATAGCCGCCTATTCCATTTCGGGAACGATCGCTCTGACCGGAGCGGGGCCGCTGAGCGGTGTGGTGGTTATGCTCAGCGGAGCGGTCAACAGCGCAGCCGCGACCGATGTGAACGGGAAGTATTCGTTCAACGGCCTGTTCACGGGCGCCTACACCGTCACGCCAAGCCTGAAAGGCTACGTTTTCAACGCATTCAACCAGGTATTCAGCAGCCTGAGTTCCAACCAGACCGCCAATTTCACGGCCAGCACGAGTGTCTTCCCTGGGCCGACCGAAGTAGTATGGCAGGATCCTGTATCGGGGTTCAGCCAGTCCTGGCTCCTGGGTGGTGCGCAAGGGACAAATCTTATGGGAGCGGCTACCATCACCACGCAGAATACCTGGCGAATCGCCGCCATAGCCGACTTCAACGGCGATGGATACCCGGATATTGTTTGGCAGAATAGTTCTTCCGGAGTCAGCCAGATCTGGTTCATGACCGGCCCACAAGGCACCACGTTGCTGCAGGCGTCCGCTTTTAGTGGTCCCAATCCATGGCGCATCGTAGCTGCCAACGATTTCAACCAGGACGGCCATCCGGACATGGTTTGGCAGGATCCCGTGTCCGGGTGGGCCCAGATATGGTACCTCGGCGGACCCCAGGGTATCACCCTGATGAGCGCGGCCAATTTGACCCTCCGCAACCCTTGGTCCATTGTCGGATCGGGTGACTTCAACGGGGATGGCCACCCTGACCTGCTATGGCAGGATCCGGTGAGCGGCACGGTGCAGATTTGGTATTTGACCGGGGCGCTAGGCAACCAGTTGCTGTCCGCGGTCAACCTGACGGCCAGCGCCTCGCACGTTGTCGCGGTCGCCGACTTCAATCGAGACGGCCACCCTGACGTGGTCTGGCAAGATCCGGTGTCCGGCGCGAGTCAGATAGAGCTACTGGAGGGCTCGCTCGGCACTACTCCCCTGCAGACCGTCAGCTTGAGCGGCGCGAATCCGTGGCGGATCGTGGGACCGCGCTGACTGCCCGGTCTCCACCACCCGGCTCGGCCTCCACATCTCCTTCCACGATTACGTAACGCGGCACGCCGCGGGTCTGCTCGTAAATGCGGGCGATGTATTCGCCCGCGATGCCGATAGACGCCAGTTGCACCGCGCCGATGAAGGTGACCAATACGATCACCGAAGTCCAGCCTTGCACGGTCCGGCCCGCGATCAACGCGATCACCGCGAAAGCCGCGTAGATTGCACACAACGCGGCAGTCAGCAATCCGAAGTAAAACGAAAACCGCAAAGGCTTCGCGGAGAGGCCGGTCACCGCCTGGGCTGAAAGCCGCAACATTTTCCGCAAGGTGTAGCCGCTTCTGCCGCCCTTTCGCTCGGGCGCGGCGTACTCCAAGCGGACCACCGGAAAGCCCAGCCAAGCCACCAACCCGCGCAGGAACGGGTGGCGGTCCCGGAAACGCAGCACCGCTTCCACCACGGCGCGGTCGAGAAGTTGGTAATCGGCGGCGCCGCTCTGTACGGGGACTTCGCTGAGCAGATTCAAAAAGCGGTAGAAAAGGTGCGAAGTGACTTGTTTCGCGACACCTGCGCCGGCGGTGCGCGTGCGCACCATCTGCACCACTTTGGCGCCGCTCCGCCAGGCCTCCAGCATGCGCGGAAGCAACTCGGGCGGATGCTGCAGGTCGCAGTCGAGCGTAATTACGGCGGCCCCGCGCGCCGCCTCGATGCCCGCCAGCAGCGCCGGCTGCTGGCCAAAGTTGCGGCCGAAGCGAATCAAACGGACGCCGGGGTACTGCGCGCGCAGGTCGCGAATGCACTTCGCCGTGCCGTCCGTTGAGCCGTCGTCGACGAAGATCACTTCGATCGCTTCCCGCCCGCCCAGCGCGGACTGGATTGCTTCGTAGACCGGACGAACGTTTTGTTCCTCGTTATAAGCGGGAATCACGATGCTCACCAACCGCGCGCCGGCATCGTCCGCTGGCCAAGACATGGCTTCATTCTAACGAACCGCCGCGCCCACGGTACTCATCACGTAAGATCTCCATTTCCAGGCCGCGCACCGCACCCGACGGATTGCAATATCACACTGACGATTGGGTTATCATGTCTTGAATGGCACCCCCGCTTCCAACATGCAGGCAGCGGCCCAGGCCTGGCAGATTCGCCCTGGGAGGCTGGAAGACTCCGGCGCTCGAAATATCGTGCAATCCAACTTAGGCGGTGGCGCGGTAGGACCCGGCCTGGCTGGCCCGGGTAGCTTGGAGTGTTGTTCAAGAAATGAAAATACATATGGCAACCAATCGAATGCAGTTTGTCGGCCAGGCACTCTTCTTAAAGAGCTGCCTGCTGGCCGCGCTTTTTACGGCCCACGCTCAGGTCAACGTCACGACTTTCCACAATGACAATGCACGTGACGGGCAGAATTTGAGCGAATCCACACTGACTCCCGCCAATGTCAACGCCGAGCAATTCGGCAGGCTGTTCGTACAGCCCGTGGACGGGTATACATATGCCCAGCCGCTCTACGTGTCGAACCTGCAGATCGCGGGTGGCGCGCACAACGTGGTGTTCGTCGCCACGGAGCACGACAGTGTCTATGCCTTCGATGCGGACGGGAATACGGGGGCCAACGCCGCGCCGCTTTGGCACGTGAGCTTCATTAACCCAGCGGCAGGAATCACGACGGTCAATAGCCAGAGCGACTTGAGCTGCTCAAATATTTCGCCGGAGGTCGGCATTACTGGCACACCGGTCATCGATCCGGCTTCGAATACGCTCTATGTGGTGGCCAAGACCAAAGAGAACGGCGCGTTCTTCCAGCGCCTGCACGCGCTGGATATTACCAGCGGCGCCGAGAAGTTCGGTGGGCCCATCGTGGTCCAGGCGACTGTGCCGGGCACGGGAGATGGCAATACCGGAGGGCAGGTTGCCTTCGATCCGCGCATGAACAACCAGCGGCCCGGCCTTCTGCTGCTGAACGGAATGGTTTATGTCTCGTGGGCTTCACACTGCGACCATACGCCCTATCATGGCTGGCTAATCGCTTACGATGCCCAAACGCTGCAGCAGGTTGCTGTCTGGAACTCCACGCCGAACGGGTCCGATGGGGGCATTTGGCAGAGCGGATCGGGTCCGGCCGTAGATTCGAGCGGAAACGTTTTTCTGACTACCGGAAATGGGACTTTCGATCTCAATAGCGGAGGGCAGGACACCGGCGATAGCGTTTTGAAGTTCGGACCCCCCAGCGGCGCCAGCTTTCCAATTCTGGACTATTTCACGCCCTACAACCAACTGGTCCTTTCCGACGACGACACGGACCTCGGTTCGGGAGGTGTTCTCTTGCTGCCCGATCAGCCGTCAGGGTCGCCCCACCAACACCTCTTGGTGCAAATTGGCAAACAGGGGTCTCTGTACCTGGTGAACCGCGATTCGATGGGCCATTTTAACAGCAGCGGCGACAGCCAGATCGTGCAATGGCTTCCGGGCATCCTGGGCGGCCTGTGGGGGACACCCGCGTTCTGGAACAACACACTCTATCTGGGGACTGCGAATGATTCTCTCCTGGCTTTTTCATTCAACGCCAATAGCAACGGCTTACTGTCATCTGCGCCGGTCTCATCCTCGCCGGAGACTTACGACTATCCCGGGACGACGCCATCGATTTCGGCAAACGGGAATAATAACGGCATTCTGTGGGCACTCCAAAATGAGGCGGGCGCGGCCATTCTGCATGCCTATGACGCCACTAATCTGGCTAACGAACTGTTCAACACGGCTAACAACCCACGGCAGGCGCCCGGGCCGCTGATCAAATTCGCTGCCCCGACTATCGCAAACGGCAAGGTATACATCGGGACCCAGACACAGCTAGCCGTCTACGGCTTGTATGGGCCGCCACCAGTCGCCGCGGAGTTGGTGTCACCGGACAATGGAGCGACCGCCATCAGTCTAACGCCGGCACTGAACTGGAACGCGGTAAGCGGTGCCGCGTCCTACGATGTTTACTTCGGCACCTCGCCATCGCCGCCGATGGTAACTAATACGACGGCTACCAGCTACAGTCCACCCGCGCTTCGCATCAACACGGTTTACTACTGGATGATTGCGGCACGGAACTTCGGGGGAGCCACCCCGTCGGCGACGTGGTCTTTTACTACGGTGAACACCCCGGGTTCGCCAGCATTGCTGACTGCTGTCACCGGGATACGGCAACTCGCAGGCATCAATTCCTTGTTCCCCCTGCCGATGCAAGCGACCCTGACGGATGCGGGCGGCAACCCGCTCAGCGGCCTCTCGGTGACATTTACGGCTCCGTCTACAGGGGCCGGCGGAAGCTTCTCCGGTAACACCACCGTTACGACTGACGCGCAAGGCGTGGCGGCCGCGCCGCCGTTCACGGCTAATGCCGTCACGGGCAGCTATTCGGTGGTGGCTACGGCTGGTTCCCTAAATGCCACATTCAATCTCGCGAACGTATCCACCACGCCGGTGGCCGACGACTTTAACGGCGACGGGTACCCCGATATCGTCTGGCAGGACCCGGTTTCCGGGAGCAGCCAGGTCTGGTTCCTGAACGGAATGCAAGACATTTCGCTTCTCGGAGCCGCTCTCATTTCCTCCGCAAATCCGTGGCATATCGTGGCGGTGGCCGATTTCAACGGCGATGGAAGCCCCGATGTGGTTTGGCAAGACCCCAACTCCGGAGCGGCCCAAGTGTGGTTCCTGGGACCGCCGGGGACCGCTATCTTGGGAGCGGCGATGATTACAAGCAGTAATCCGTGGCGCATCGTGGCCGCGGCGGATTTCAACCGGGATGGCTATCCGGACTTGGTGTGGCAGGACCCGGTCTCCGGCCACGTGCAAATCTGGTATCTGGGCGGGCCGCAAGGCATCACGCTCACGGGCGCCGCCAATATTACCCTCAGTAATCGGTGGCATGTAGTCGGCGCCGGCGACTTCAACGGCGATGGGCAGCCCGACCTGTTGTGGCAAGATCCGGTGAGCGGCACAGTGCAGATCTGGTACTTGGAAGGCCCTGGGGGGAATGTATTAGCCAGCGCGGTGAATCTCTGCGGCTCCAATCCATGGCGAATTGAGTCTGTAGCCGACTTCAACCTCGACGGTCATCCGGATGTGGTGTGGCAAAATACGGTTTCGGGCAACAGCCAGATCTGGTTCCTTAACGGTGTGCAGGGCACCAGCCTGCTGGGGGCTTCGGTTTTGAGCGGGCCGAACACCTGGCGCGTTACCGGCCCGCGCTGAACGCCGCGGCCCGAAGCCAATCAGCGCTTCCTGGCGATGACATACAGGATGTCGTACAGGTTCGAATAAAAGCTCCAATTCAGCAATCCGGTGGCCTGCAGCTTCCGGTATGGGCCGGGCCTCCCGCGTTTGAGAGAAAGCAGAATGTACGCGATGGTGTCCGCGCTGCGATAACAGCCGGCATAGCCCTCGTAACACACCTCGAAGCCATGTTTTGCGAGCAGCAATCGCAAGGTGTGCTTGGAGAAGTAGTGCAGGTGGCTGGGAGGATGGATCTGCCTCCATTTTGCCTTGCGCCAGCGCGCCAGCGGGCTGCCGATATCGCCGGTGGTGATCGCCAGTATGCCCCCCCAGCGCAAGTGCGTCGCAATCTTCTCGATGTATAACGAGGGCTGCACCAGATGCTCGATGGTGTCCCACATGCATACGGCGTCGACTGGGGCCGCGAGCGGATGTTCCAGAAAATCTCCCGTAGCAACGGGGACGCCAACCGTTTCGCGGGCATAAGCCGCCGCGTCACGCGACAGGTCAATTCCGCCCACGCGATCGAAGTGCGGGCGGGCAAGATCCAGAAAGAAGCCGTACGCCGCGCCAATCTCGAACAGGTATTGACGGCGCGCCGCCGGCACATACCGGAGCAGAATCTTAAGCCGGAGCCGGAATTGCTTTGTCAGTAGCGCGCGCTCGCCAACGTAATCGCGGTATTCCTCGCCGTGGAAATACGCGGCGCTGTAAAGCTGCTCCAGTTCCTGGCGCGACAAGGAAATATCCGTGGTGGTAAAACCGCAGCCGGTGCATGCGAGCAGGCCGCGAATCGTAGAGGGGGCGCAAGCGCCTCCGCAAACCGGACATGTGTGGTGAACCGTCACCGGCCGCCGGCATTCCTGTCCACGATCGACGAAAACTCTTGCGATAGCATGCGCCGCACGTACCGGGACCTGGCCGCCCGCGATGGCTCTACCGTGAAAAGCGTGGCGTGATCGATCCAGTGTTCGTAAAACCCGAACCGGCGAGGTTCCGATAGCGCTACCGTCACAAAATACAAGCCCTCCGGCAATTCGCACTCTACCAGGAAGGCAGCCCGGCAACTCCTGCCGGGTTCGTGCTCGAGCTCCAGGCACTCCAGCCAGGTGCTTGTATTCAACGCCATATCTCCGTTCTTGCCCGTGACCTGTATGTTCAAGCTGAGCTCGGCGATCGCCGCGTTGGTTTTAAAGCCGACTGCGATCTCCAACAATTTGGAGGACTCACCCCCCACCCACTGGGCGGATACGGACTGAATGGCAGCCCGGCGGTTCGAATTGGATAAGAGCGGAAATGGCGCAAAACGATTCGCCTCGACGTTGGCATCGAACTTGGACGCGAGCGCCGCTCCTCCAGCCTCGCGGGCATTGAAAAGCTGGACTGCGTAGTCGTACAATTCCAGATCGAGCTGGTTGTGATCGCGCAGAATTCCCATCGTTTGAGGATCGATTCCGCCAAAGCGGTCGCCCGAGGATGTACGGTTTTCGTGCGGAACCGCCGCCGGAGCGCGCCACCCAAGTTGCGCACAGAGGAGACGGACAGACCGCTCGAACTCCTCAAAGATACCCACAAAATCGAACGCGGCTAGATTCCGCTTGGCGGCGGCCAGGAGTGCGTCCTCATCACTAGGGTACGCTGCGCAGTTTCTTCCGACGGCGGCAACAAGGTGCGTATAAGGATTGTGGATGACCGCGGGACTATCGGCGAAATAGCGCACGAAGTCCGCAAATGACAGCTCCTTTGCCTTGGCGGTTAGAGGGCTGTGGGGCTGCGTCCGCCAGTAACTGTAGGTCGAAAAGATGCGATGGATGGGCTCCCGTAGCAGAGTCAAACTATACCGGCTGCGGCAGAATCTACTCTGAGAGAGCAGGCTGAAATGGCCCCGGATCAGCTTGTAGTGCTCAAGACGCGCCGCAGGCATGAGACGAACCTCAACGTCTTCCAGATGCGGGCTGATCTCCGAGGGCGCCAAGTTCGCACGGCATACGGCCAGAAACGAGGTCCCGGCAGTTTTCGGGATGTGATTGAAAATGTAGTGCTTCGGAGGCAAAGGCGAACTTTTATTATACGCATGCGGGAAGGCCACGACGGGAAAGCGGCGTGGCGCAAAGGGGACGCTCCCTCTGGCGCCGCGACCCGCTGTCTATCCCGCCGAGGGCGCCGGATGCGCCTTGCGCCCGCCGACATCTCCCAGCAGGCCAAACGACAAGCTGCGGATATCGGGTGGCGCCGAAGTCAATAACCAAGCCAGAGTCTTTACCGAGACAATGAACGTCCCGGCGTTGATGAAATGCCAATCGGGGTCGCCGAGGTGATTGGCCGCCGGAGTGAACTTGGCATTGCGTATCAGACCGAAGATATACGCGGCCGCTTCTTTTGTGCCTGTGGTTCCAGCTTCCACCTCATCCATCTTGGCCACTGCGGCGTCGAAGAGGTCACCGAAACCTCTGTGCTGGCTGTAGAACAAGCCCAGCGGCTCTTCGGCATCCGGCAGAATGGAGTCGTCATGGCTCTTCAAGTATCGCCGGTAGATGCTGGCCAATTTCAGATCGCCCAGGCCGACGCCCAGGGCCCACACGCGGAACCAGGCATTCCAGAGATCGAAGTCCCGGTACGAGGTGTAGGCGGCGAATGCCAAGCGGTCGTTGTTCCGCAGATTGGCCTCGTGCACGCGGGCGATATACTCGAAGCGCTCGACCCGGAAATCGTCATCTTTCAGCGCCCCGAGCAGGCGCGCGGCGAGTGCGTTGATGACTTCCACCGAAGAAGCCAGCCCGCGAGAAAAAATTGCGTCCAGGAAGCCGCTGCCGGCGCCGCCCGCCATGACGGCCCAGCGGTCGCCCACGGTTTGCTTGAGGGAACCCTGCAAGCGGTCCGTCGATACCCAATCGCGCACCGGCTTGGCGTCCTTGAACTGCTCTTTGATGCTTGGGAATCTATCCAGGAACTGATGCCATTCCTCATCCGGCGTGATGCCTGTGGGCTTGGGGAACTTGCGGATATCGAAGCTCAGCCCCACGCTGACGCACTTGTTGCAGGATCCTTCGCGGTTGTCGAACGGGATGACCCACAGCCAGCCGCCGTCGAAGAGATGGTGGCAGGTTCCGGAGTACCAGGGGCGAGGCGACTTAGGCACCCCGTTCGGCAGGTTCAGATCGTCGTACGGCTTCACATCGATCATGTGCGTGAACAGGCAGCGGCTCTGCAGGCGGACGCGCGGCGGGTCATCGCGCAGGTTCCACATGCGGGCCAGCACGTGCCCGCCACCGGAGGCATCGGCGACGAATTTCGCGCGGATGGTTTCGCCTTTTTCGGTGGTAATGGTCACGCCGTGGGCGTCCGTCTCGACATTCTTGGCGCGCGTGTTGTACTTGACCGTGGCGCCGTGGTGAATGGCCGTGTAGGTCAAATATTGATCGGTGTCCTGGCGGAACAGGTGGGCTTCATAGCCTTCGCGGTAGGGCGGGATGACCAATTGAGTGGACTCTTCCGGCCGCTGGTGCTCGCCGGGGCGGTGATAGACGAAGCCGAAATTCTTTTTTACGCCGAAGCGATTGGACACATGCTTGTGGAGGAGTTCGCCGGAATTGAACTCGGTCTTGAACTCGGGGACTCCAAATCGCTCCGCCATGATTTTGATCATGCGGAAGGTGTGCCGCACGGTGGATTCGCCAAGGGCGAAACGGGGGTGGGTGCCGGCGTCCACGATCACCACTTTGACGCCTTTGTAGGCCAGAATGGTTCCGAGCATGCCGCCCTCGAAGCCCGCACCCAGAATCGCCACATCGAATTGATCGTTCATCTGAAGCAAAGATTTCCTTTCGGAGTTAGAGTGTTAAACGATTATACCCAGCCGTTGGCCCGCCGCACCAGTGCTGTAAGTACTGTCTTTTCCTGCCAGGAAAATGATGGGACATCGGAGTGGCGCTGCGCTACCGCGCCGCCATCTCGGCGATACCGCGCCGCATGTTCTCCAGCAGTTCGTATGGGGTGTTGACGTTGTTGTCTTTGCCGGTCCCCAGATGGATCGACGGCTTGTTGTCCCCGTGGAAGTCGGTGCCGCCGGTTTCGATCAACTGGAACTGAGCGGCCAGTTCTTGGTACAGCGCCGTATCTTCCGGGCGGTGCTCGCTGTGGTAGACCTCCAGGCCCTGCAGGCCATTGTCCATGAGGGTGCGCAGCAGCTTTTCGAGCGAGGCGCGGTCACGCTCCGGCAGGCGCACGGGATGCGCCAGCGAGGGCAGGCCGCCGCCGTCGCGGATGCGTCGCACGCCTTCTACCAGTTCCGGCTCATCGCGCTCCACCGAGGCCGAGGCGTTGTCGGCCAGATAGCGGTCGAAGGCTTCCTGGTTGGTCTGCACATAGCCTTTGCGCAGTAGCACCTTAGCAAAATGCGGACGGCCGGTGAGGTGCTTGCCGAGCGCTTGCACTTCCTCCAAGGTGACCTCGACGCCGAGCGAATTCAGCCTGGCGATCAGCTTGCGGTTGCGCTCGCGACGGCTCTCCTGGTGACCCCGGATCCACTGCCGGAATCCCGGCGAGGCCGGCTCTTGCAGAAAATAGCCGAGCAAATGCACCGACGGAGGGCGCGAACCATCCGGAGGCGGATCGGGACGGGTACTCAACTCGATACCGCAAACCAATTCCAGGCCCGCCTCGGCTGCCAGCGGCACGGCGATATCGTAGCCATCCAGCGTATCGTGGTCGGTGATGCCAAGAGCCAAAAGGCCCATGGCCTTCGCATCATGCACCAGTTGCGCGGGCGAGGCCGTGCCGTCGGAACGATCGGTGTGTGTATGCAGATCAATCATGGACGTTGGAATGAGCCTCCGCGGCGAGGTGATCCTGGGCGCGCTCGCCGAGGCCGGCGTCCAGGCCACTGAGGCCGCTGGCTGGATGGCGCGGACGGGAAACCATGCGCACGATGATCTTTTCGTGAATGCGCTCGTACCACTCGAAGGGGATAGTGTTGCGCAGCGCCAACATCAGTTTGAACTTGAATCCCACCATGTAATGCAGGCGGGGTTTCCGCGCGGTCAGGATTTTATGTACCACCCCGGCGATGTCTTCGGCGGTGAATTTATTGGCCGCGAGCAGACCATCCACGATGGCTTCATGCTGGCAAAACCAGAAGTAGTAGGGGCTTTGGGGATCCTGGGCGCGGCGGGCGCGATTGCGGTTGACCCCGAAGTGCGGAGTGTAGATCAGTCCCGGTTCGAGCACGGAAACGTGAATATTCAGCAGGGCCATCTCCTGACGCAGGCATTCGCCCAGACCCACCACCGCGAACTTGCCGGAAGAATAGCCCGCAATGCTCATCTCGCCCATGCGGCCGGCGGCCGAAGCCGTGATGACGATGCGACCGGAGCGGCGCGCCCGCATGTGAGGCAGTACGGCCTGGGTCAACTCCATGATGCCGAAGACGTTGACGTCGTAGAGCCGGCGGATCTCCTGCATGCTGAGATCTTCGAAGAAGCCGCGCAGTCCCATGCCGGCAAAATGCACGACGGCGTCGATGTGTCCGGCCTCGCGGATGATGGTGTCCACGGTACGATCGATGTCGGTTCTGCGGGTCACATCCATGCGCAGGGCGAAGACCTCCACATTCCGGCGGGCAGCCTGCGCGCGCAGTTCCTGCTCTTCGGTTTCGGTCAGCGCCGTTCCGTAGACGCGAAAATTGCGGGCGGCCAGGAACAAAGCGGATGCCAGCCCCAAGCCGGAGCCCGCGCCGGTGATCAATATAACGGGTTTATCGTTAGCCATGCGGTCAGTCATTCGATCACGCTGCGGCGGGCCGCCAGTTGCTGTTGAAATCCACGCACGGTGCGCCGGTTCAAGCGGTACGGAAGAATGAACAGCAGAGAAAGAACCAGCAGCCCCGCCGGCACGGCGCCATATAACAGGCCCACATAAGGAATAGCGGCCGGCGGATTGCCCGGCGTACCAAACGCCGCTCCATGGGAGAGCTTCCGAAAAACGGCCAACAGGCCGCCGGCCAATAGCAGGGCGCTCCCGGCGGCGATCTTTTCGCCGAAATTCATGATGCCGAAATAGATGCCTTCACGACGCAATCCGGTAGTCAATTCGTCGGTGTCGGTCACGTCGGCGATCATGGAAGCCGGCACCACCCAGACCGCGCTGGCGAAGATGCCGCCCACTACATGCCCCACGATAAGCGGCCAGGGATGGCCCACGCCAAAAAGATGGCCGCTTCCGATCAGCAAGGTAGCCATCAGCAACAGACTGGCCGACGCGATGGCGGCCACGATGTACAGAGTCCGTTTTTCCGTGCGCCGGGCCAGCGACATCCACAGGACCACGCCGCCCAATGCGCCGCCGTAGAAACAAGTCTGAATGAAGCTCAGGCTCTCGCTGCGGCTGATGCGCGCATACCAGGTGAAGTAGTGGATCGCCATGCTGAAGTTCAGCACTACCGCCAGGAAGAAAACCGTGGTCGAGAACCAGATCGTGCGGAAGTGGGGATTCCGCATGGAAATCCAAAAGCCGGAAAAGAAGCGCGGCCCTTCTGAGTTTTTACCGGAGCCGGAAGTGCGATAGCCCCACGTGCCTAGAGTGCCGACTAGGCCGGCCACCGTCATCAACGCGCCAAAAGCCAGCCCCAGGCGCGGATAGCCGGCGTAGTGCAGCTTGGGTTCGGAGCCATCGGCGGTGGCTGGAAAGAAAACCAGGAAGGAAAGCGCCGAGGCCGCCAGAGTTCCCAACAATCCGAACAGCGTGCGGAGGCCCATGGTGCCGGTACGGTCGTCATAGTCGCGGCTCAACTCGGCGCCCAGGCTGAGATACGGAATCCGGTACACGGCGCTCGAGGCGCGCAAGCCAATTGAGCAGGCCAGCAGCCAGACAAACAATCCGGTATGCCCGAAGCTGCGCGGCGGACTGAAGAGCAGGAAGAAGCACGGTCCCATGATCAGCGCACCCGGCAGCATGAATACGTGCCGGCGCCCGAAACGGTGGCAGGTGCGATCCGATAGGTGGCCGATGTAGGGATCCAGCAGAGCATCCAGAAGTAAGCTGGACGCCAAGCCGATTCCCACCAGCGCGGATGGCAAGCCCATCACGGAATTGTAAAAGAACAGCATGAAGAGTCCGGACAAAACCATCAGGACCGTGATGGGCATCTCCCCCACCCCGTAGAGCAGCTTGGCGGAGAGCCGCACGGGACATGCATCCGCGGGGAGGGAGATAACCGGAGAAAAAGCGGGGGTGCTCATGGGATGCGGGCCAAGCACAGTTCGGAGAAGTTTCCGCGCGGCGATCAGCGGGCCTCCAACACCTCTCCCGATCTCTCCGGGACAGGCTCGCGTAAGAATTGCAGGATGTGCTCGGTGAGCAGTTCGGGCTGCTCCAGCGGGCCGAAATGCTCGCCGCCCGGCAACAGCACCGGCTTGCAGTTGGGCAGCGCCCGGTGCAGGAAGTCGTAAGAGCTGATGAAATGCGAATCGCGGCCGTAGACCAGCAGTGTGGGCGTTTGGATGGTCCGCACCGCATCCAAGGTCATGTCCCCGACCACTTCGTAGTCCTTCATCAGCGTGGTATTTCGGATCAGGTGCAACAGCGGCTCCCGATTGCGCGGCAACCCGCGCGCCGGGCCGTAAAACTTGGGAGTCTCCAGACTGAGCTGCAACAGGAATTCGGCGTCGGTCCGCTTGTCCTCGGGAACGTGGATACCCGATTCTTCCAGTTTGGCCACCCAGGCCGCCCAACCGATCCAGTCTTTATCGTTGCGCAGGTGAACCAGGGCCGCCAGGCCGGGCTCCAGCGCCAGCAGTTTGGGCACGCGCTCGGGGTAAAGCAGGCTGAAGTACATGGCGATGTCGGCGCCAAAGCTGTGGCCCACCAGGATGGGGCGCTCGATGCCCATTTGATCGAGGAAGCAGCGCAGATCCTCGGCCATATCGGCGGCAGTGTAGCCAGTGGGGGTGACGTCGCTATAGCCGTGGCCGCGGAGGTCGTAGGTGGTGACCCGAAACTCGCGGCGCAGGATGGGCGCCATGTAGAGGTGCCAGACGGCCAGGTTGCCGAGGAAGCCGTGCAGCATGACAATATCGGGACCCATGCCGACCGTGATGTAATGCAAATTCACTCCGTTAGCTTTTATCTTCGGCATCGGTCAGATAGACAGCCCCTGCTATTCGATGTAACCCAGTTCGCGAAGTCGCTCTAAAACTGTCTCCTCATCTTCCAGTTCCGCAGGCACGGCGGAACTCTCCGCCGGGCTTCCCGGCGCGCTGGTCCCGGCGGCTTTGCGCACGGGATTCCCCTTCAAGAATTCGGCGCGATAGACTTCCACTGGCACACGTCCTTGCAGCTCCGCCGGAAGGGGCAGGCCCAGACTATAAAGCACCGTAGGCGCGATATCCAGGATAGACAACTCCTTGGCAACGAATCCGCGCCGGATGGCTGGACCGCGCGCTCCAAAGATTCCCACCGGGCGGTGCGAGCCGGACACCGCGGGCCTCTTGGACACGGTTTCTTTGGAAGGCAGGATGGACACCAGTCCGCCGTCGCTTAGTATCAGCGTCAGGTCCGGCGCCGCATCGTGGTGCGGCCCTTGAAAGACTTCATCGCGGGTGAAAACTTCACTCACCAGCGGCTCTCCGTTCCGCAGGCTGGGAATCTGGCGCAGCTCGCCGGAAAGTTTTTTCAGGAACGCGGGGTACTCGGCGGCCGGCACGCCGGGCGAGGTCCCGTCGCTCACCACGACATAAATACCGTTGCTGGTGGGGGTGGTGGCGAAAGCTTTGGTCTTGTTCCAATCCATCAGCCAGGTGTGTTTGGCCACCTGTCCGACTCCCAACAGTGCGCCCTGTGTGTCGTGGGATTCTCCCGCTTCGGACCAAGCCAGGTATCCGTGCTGTTCCAGCCAGGTATTGATGTGCAGCACGTCATAGGTGGGACCGAAACCGTGGTCGGAGGCGATCACCACGGTGGCTTCCGGTCCGGCCAATTCGCACATCTGTTTTATCAGATTGTCCACGCAGCGGAAATAGTTAAGGCACAGGTCGCGAATGTGAAACTCCCAATCTTCCGTGAGCGGCCGGTCGTCCTCCGGGCGGAGGAAGCGCCAGCCGAGGTGCTGCAGTTTATCGACGCCGTCGAACAGCACCGCGGTCAGCTCCGAAGGATCTTCCGCGGTGAGATGCCGCAGGACCTGGAACAGGTTTTGCTCGCGGCGGGCATGCAGTTCAATCCAGGGCCCCAGTTCGGCGTGATCGGAAATGCCTTCGGTGGCCTTTTCCTCCAGCTTGATATCCATGGCCAGCTCACGCTGGTTAAAGCCGGGGATGGTTTTGAGTTTCTCAAACAGGCCCTCCGGCCAGCAGGCCAGGCGCAACTGCTTCCAGGGTACCCATCCCGGTACGACATATCCGGAAATGTGCGGCGGTGGGAACATCGCCGGGTAATTAATGGTGGTGGTGCGCAGACCGCCGGCGGAGGCCAGCGACCAGATGGTTTCGCACTGCACATCGTTGGAGTTAAAGAAGCGGATATGCCGGCTGACGGGCGAATCCATGCGGAAGAAATCGAACACGCCGTGCTGGCCCGGCGTGCGTCCGGTCATCAGTGAAGTCCAGGCCGGGGGCGTCAACGGGGGCACGATGGTGCGCAATCCGGCGCGCGCGCCTTGTTCGAAGAACGACTTCAGGAAGGGCATGACGCCCTGGTCCATCAACGGATCGAGGACGGAGAAGGTGGCGCCGTCCAGGCCTATGAGCAGTGTGCGGATACTCATTGGACCCGCCGTGTGGCGCCGCCGGTCTCAGCAGGGCCGCCGAGGTGGGTATCCACGAAATCGGCTAATTCCTTGATCGACAGATCGCGCTGCTGCTGGCCGATCTCCGCCAGCAATTCCGCGAAAGGCATCGGAGTTTGGTAGTGTTCCTGGATGGCGGTGCACAGAACCACGGCGTCGAGCGATTCAAATCCCAACTCGGTGAACAGCAGCGATTCGGGACGCACGGGATCGGGATAATCCCAATCCGCGGTTAACTCGCCCATTTTTTGCAGGAGGTAATCCAGTATCTCCCGCCGGCTTGGCCTCATTCGGACAGCTCCCTGAAGATAAATAGTCGCAGAAAACACGAAGTTGGATTCACGCGCCGTGTAAACAATTAGAGACCTGTTTCGCCGTTGTGGAAACTGGTCGAGCGCGCCATCGCGCAGCCCCACCTCCATCATGCCACTGGCGACGTCGGCGCGGGCGATGTGGAACGCCAGCAGGCCGGCGCTCAAACCGCGCCCCAGCGCCTTGCCCACGGCCTCTTTGGCGCACCACATGCGCAAGGCCCACTCCTGGCGCCGATCCATGGACAGAGTGGCCAACAGCCGGCGCTCATCCGGACTGAAGGCTATGGCTTCGAAATCCTGGCGGTGGTGGGTCAGACTTTCCAGATCGATACCTACGCGCACTCCCGGATCGAGAACTGCCAGCGCCACAGCCGTCCCATCGCTGTGAGCGATAGAGAGGGATGGCTGCAACCGCTCCCTCACGGTCGCGGCTCGGAATGTGCCCAGCCCGGAGCCGGGCCACGACCGTAAGGGAGTGGTTTCGGGCGCAATAGACACCAGTGGACGGCCGTAGGGGTCCGGCACAATCTCAATTTCGGTGGGTAGCAGTCGGAGGTCCAGATTCCTTGCGAGCAGCGACCGCACGGCTTGCTTGGCGACACAGCGGCCCAGCAGCCATTCGTGGCGGCGTTTCTCCACCGCGCGCATGGACCTCCAGTGGGCCTGTTCATCGGGGCTAAGGATCAGTTCCGCCAGCACAGATGGTTCGCAGGGAAAGGCGTCCAGGCGGCAGCAGGCAGACTCCGGCCAAGGACCCAGGGGGCGCCAGTCAGGCGCCCACGCCTGTGTCACATACGAATCGTGAACCAGGTTACCGAAGGCTGTCATAAGCAAGCCGGCCGTGTGGAACTGTTTACTGGACGGCGGTGGCGGAAACAGGGGCCTCCGTTTGCGGATGGTATTCCTTATCGTAATACTCGCGAACCCATTCGCGGTTTAGTTCCTCGCCGGAGCGCAACGTAATCTCCTGACCGCACTTCCCGCACTTCATGCGAAAACCCATGGACGGCACCATAGCCCCGCCGCAGGCTTGGCATTCGCCGGGCGTGTATTGCGCCAAGCCCTGGATCATCCGCACCCAGGTGCCAACTCTAAGAAAATAGTGTTGCAGATCCTTCACCGCTACTTCGCCCTCGAAGGCCTGCGCGTCGGTTTCCGGCACGCGGCGCAACAGGAGCCGTTTACCCTCTTCAGTAAGGTATCCGTCTTTTTCCAAAATGCCGGGGCCGAAAACTTCCACGGCCGTTTCCAGGATGGACTTATCGGGCAGGAAGATGTGGAACTGGGTCTCCGTCTCCATGGTGATCTCGATCAGATCGAGCGACTCGGCGCCAAGATCGGTCAAGTGCGTAGCGGGAGCGATCTGCGACGCATCGATGCGCAGGCTTTTGGCCACGATCTGAGCGAATTTATCGAACACCTCCGATTCAGTCATATTTGGCATTGTGACTTCTCCTTGCGAATCATGACAAGCTACACAGACCTATCCGGCCCAAGCGCGCACAGCCAGCACCGCGTTCTGCCCGCCGAAAGCAAAAGCATTAGCCAAGGCAGCACGCACTGTCGCGACACGGCTCTGGTTGGGAACATAGTCGAGGTCACACTGTGGATCGGGAGACCGTAGATGCATGGTGGGCGGGACGTGGCCCTCGGCGATAGCCTTTACTGCGCAAATCAGGTTGCAAACGCCCGCCGCGGAAATGGTGTGACCGATTTGGCCCTTGTTCGAGGATACCATCAAACGTTTGGCATGCGGGCCGAACGCGCGTTTGATGGCGGCGGTCTCGATGGGGTCGTTCTTGGGGGTCGAAGTGCCGTGCGCGGCAATATAGTCCACTTCCTCGGGCGCCAGGGAAGCCTGCCGCAAGGCGATCGAAATTGCCTGCGCTTCGGCGCTGCCATCCGGGGAAGGGTCGGTCAGCGTGTGGGCATTCAGGCTGGAACCATAGCCGGCCAGCTCGGCATAGATGCGCGCTCCGCGTGCCCGGGCGCTTTCCAGAGTTTCCAGGATCACGGCGCCGCCGCCTTCGCCCATGACAAAGCCATCCCGTTGCCGGTCGAAAGGGCGCGAGGCCGATTCCGGGTTGGCGTTGCGGCTCAAAGCTCCCAGCAGGCTAAACGCCAGGATCGGCAGCGGGCTGACCAAGGCGGCCGCACCGCCAGCCAGCATAGCCTTGACTTTGCCCAGCCGCACCAGCCGGAAAGCTTCGCCGATGGCATGCGAGCTGGCCGCGCAGGCCGTGTCCATGACGAACGCGGGGCCGGCGAGTTTCAGCAACTTGGCCGGGACGCTGGCCATCATATCGCCCAAGCGGCGATAGAAACTATTGTCCGGCTGCCGCCCCTCGCGCGCGAAGCGCGCCATATCCAGCGCCGGACTGTCCGGCTTGCGGAGCTGGAAATAGTGCTTCATCAAATACATGTCCAGGTAGTTGACGCTGGTCCCGGCCGCGATGCCGATCTGGGCGGGCGCGGGATCGGTGGAGTTCCCGGCCTGGCGGAGCTGAGCGTCCGCAAAAGCCTCCTGGGCCACCGCCAGAAACAGCCGGACGCCGCGGCGGCACCACGCCCCGGGAATGGCGCCCGACCCGGTGTCCGGTGGCACATGCTTGACCTCGGCCACCACTTTGGCGCTGTACTCCGCCGGATCCCAAAAGCTAAGGGGAGCGACGCCGTTATCGCCCGCCAGCAGCCGCCGCCAACATGTGCGCAGATCCGGACCGAGCGAGGTGCTCATGCCCATTCCGGTGATGACCACTCTGTGCATAGCTTTCGGCGATCGGATATCGGCCGGATAGGATCGCGGTGGCTGGGGATAATTACCCGGCGGCGCGTAGTTCCTCGCCTTCCTCCTTGACGACTTCGGCGGTGTCGCGCAGCAGGAATCCCTGGCCGATCAGATACTCCATAATGCGCTCGGCGTTCTCCTGCGGGGTGGTTGTACCGGTCTGTAGGGTGATTTCCGGATGGAGCGGCGCTTCGTATGGATCGTCCACACCAGTGAAACCCTTGATCTGGCCGGCGCGTGCTTTGCCGTAAAAGCCCTTCACATCCCGCTGCTCGCAAATTTCTACCGGGGTATCCACGAACGTCTCGATAAAGCCGTCGTTGCGCATCATAGCGCGTACCCGGTTGCGGGTTTCGCGATAGGGGCTCACCGCCGCGCAGATGACCGCGCCGTGGTGCCGCACGATTTCCGACGCCACATAGCCGATGCGCAAGATATTGGTGTCGCGATCTTCGCGCGAAAAACCCAAGCCCTTGGACAAATGCGTGCGCACCACGTCGCCGTCCAGGATGGTTACCTGTCGGCCGTGTTCCATCAGCATGACCGTCAGGATGTCGGCGATGGTGCTCTTGCCGGCACTGGGCAAGCCGGTAAACCAGACGCAGAAGCCCTGCTTGTTGCGCGCCGGGTATGCCGAACTCAGGATCTCGGCGGTTTCCTTGCGTGTGAACCAGGAGGGCAGCAGACGGCCCTTGGTGAGGTAATTGTCGCGCACTTGCGTGCCCGAAATGGAAAACACCTTGCGGTTGGGCTGAATTTCGGTCACCTGCTCATAACGGTCTTCGTCGGCCAGGTAGACCATCTCCTCGTAGGGCAGGCATTTGACGCCGATTTCCACGCTGTGCTTCTTGAGCAACTCGCGCGCGGCGGCTGGATCGTAAAAAGGCTTGCCTTTCGAGTTCTTGCCGGGACCGGCGTGATCGCGCCCGACGATGAAGTGGTTGGCGCCGAAGTTCCGCCGGATGATGGCGTGCCAGATGCCTTCCCGCGGGCCAGCCATGCGCATGGCCAGCGGCAGCAGGCTGAGCAGCGTGGTGTTCGGGTCGTAATAGTTCTCGACCAGGGCTTTGTAGATGCGCACGCGCGTGTAGTGGTCCACGTCGCCGGGTTTGGTCATGCCGACCACCGGGTTGAGAAGCAGGTTTGCCCCGGATTCCTGCGCGGCGCGCTTGGTGAGCTCCTCGTGCGCCCGGTGCATGGGGTTGCGCGTCTGGAAGGCAACCACGTCGGGGTTGCCCATATGCGACAGCAGTTGGCGGACCTGAGCGGGCGTGCGCCGCAATTCCGGAAAATCAAAGTGCTGCGGCATTTCAAGCACTTTGAGAGGCCCGCTGAGACGGAACTTGCCCCAGGAGAGCATTTCACGGTACGTGGGGTGTTCCTCATCGGAGCATTCCAAGCCCTTGGCGGCCTCTTCATGCGGGTCGGTTTCGAAGATCTCGTCCACGCGCATCCAGGCGATCAGGTTATTATTGGCGTTGCGCAGGGCGACTTCCTGCCCTTCGTGAATCCCGTCCAGTTTGGCGACGGGCAGGGTAATGGGGATTGACCAGAGCAGCCCATTAGCCAGCCGCATGTTGTTCAGCACGCTGTCATAATCGGCCTTGCCCATGAAGCGGTCGAGCGGGGAGAACCCGCCAAAGGCCAACAGTTCCAGGTCGCACAAACTGCGCGGCGACAGTTGCAGGGTCGGACCCTGGCCGGCGCGGCGCGCCAAATCCTCGCGCTCACTGCCTGCTACCCGCAGATCGATCAAGTGGCCGCCGTAAGGCGTATTCAATTTGACGTCATTTTTGGATTTCATGTTTTCCAAGTTCATTCGTTTTAATTCGCGTGGCGGAACGGAAGCGTCGCACAGGCAAAAGCCTGCATTATTACTGTGTTGGCGATGTAAGCCAAAATTAAGGATACTCTGCCGGCTGGCGTCACGGCAGACTTGCCAGTACCAGATCTTCGTGGTACCCGGCCACCCCTGTCAATCGGGGAAATCCTCGCAGAGCGCTCCTTAACGAATTCGTCCACAGCCGACCTCACTGCGGCTGTGCGCCAGGAGACTCGATCCCTGCATCGATTCCGGCGTTTCAAAACCCGCCAGATCCAGCAAAGTGGGAGCGATATCCAGCAAATGCACGCCTTCCACTTCACCCTTCACCGGCAGGTTGGGAGATGCCAGCAAAAAGCTGCCAAACTGCGCATGATTGCAATCGTCGGGGCCGGTGTCGTTCTCCTGCAGATAGAGCGAGTCGTATCCCAACCCGCCAATGGAGCGCCAGTATAACGCTCCGAAATGCACTATTAGATCCGGAGGCACGTTGTGCAGGCTGCGGTAAAGATCGCGCGGCTGGAATACCAACGATCCCATCGGTTCCCCGCGATCGTCACGCAACGCGTGGAAACGCGCCGTCATGTCCTCAATTAACTCGTCGTACGCGGATTCCGGCACAATGCCCTGGGGCTCGCGGCCTTCCACATTGAAGAAAACCCGCGCGTAATAGCCGCCTTCACTCCACACCCGCGTGTGTTCCCAGTCCACCAGGGACGGCGAAAAAGGAGTGGGCTTGGTGACCGGTTCTTTCAACACCAGCAGGCCCTCGCGCCGCAGCCATTCGTTGACGCAGAAGCCGCCTTCCAGGCGTTGTGCGCCGTGATCGGAGACCACCAGCACGTTGGTATCGTCGTCGAGCAACTCCAGAAGGGTGCCGATTTCCTGGTCGACATACGCGTAGTAGTCGCGGATGAGCGTCTCGTACGGATTCCCCGGAACGTACTGACGGTGTTGCGGATCGTGGTACTTCCAGAAACCGTGATGCACCCGGTCTACGCCGATTTCGACGAATTGGAAATAGTCCCATTCCAAGGTGGCCATCAGATAGCGGATCACTTCGAAATGCTTTCGCGTCATGTCGTAGATCTGGTCGCGCAGCCAGTCTTTGTTGTCTGTGCGAAAGCCCTTGACGTCCACCGGGTATTCCCCTACCAGGCGGTCGATCTCCTGCCGCACGCCGGCCGGGTAGGTGTAATCGTGCGTCTTGGTGTCCGGGGTCATGAAACACGCGACATTGACACCGTTCATGCGCCGCGGGGGATAGCTGGGCGGTACTCCAACAACCACCACGTTCTTGTGGCGTGCCCCCAGAACATCCCAAATGGCGGTCTGCTGAATGGAGCTGGAATTCACGATGGAAAGACCGTGGTACGAATAATCTTTGCGATTGCGGAATCCGTACACGCCAAGGGATCCCGGGTCCTGGCTGGTGGACATGCACATCCAGGCCGGCACGGTGATCGGCGGAATCACACTTTCCAGCCGGCCATAACAGCCGCGCTCCATCAGAGCCCGGATATTATTCAATCCCGCGTGATGGAATAGAATCTCGGGAGCCGCACAATCCAGCCCAATGACCAGAGTCTTCACGTAATGCCTTCTTTACGAACCGTTTAGGATGTTGTCCCGCGCCCAGGGCAAGACTGGAAACCTGCTACGTCGCTATTAAGGATCACACCACAAGAACATGCCCGGAGTCAAGCTTGCAGTGGGACGTACAGTACTCATAAGTCCAATAGCAGGCGCTGGTTGCGCCGCGTGGCAGGGCGGCCAGACAAAGGCCGCCCGCAGCATTAATGTATGACAAACGTATGCCTACAGTTGGCGGGCCGTCGGTTCGGCGCCAGCCTGTGCACCCCTGGAAACAGCAAGGGCGAAGTCTTTCTTGGACTCCGCCCGCCCCCTTGCCGTCTGGCTCAAAATTTAAGAAAAGAAAAACGGCGACGAACTCTCGCCTGATTGAAGTGTAAGCGGACTGCGGCAGGCGCGAGAAGAGCTGACTGTACCGTACCGGGTACCAGTCGGGTGCGGTACCATTTCAAGAAATGGGTCAATCGTCTGGGCACTCCGTCGACCGCCGGTCTTTCTTCTTAGCTGCGGCCACCCTCTGGTCCGGCACGGCGTGTACCAGCGACGCGCGCAACGCCACCAGGACCGCGCCGGCCGATGCGCCGCGGCGCGACCCGGGCAGGGTTCGGCTGGTTGATTTTGCGAATTCAGGAAAGAGGACGGGAATCGTGACGACTGAAAAGGTAATCAAGAGCGACGAAGAATGGAGGCGCCAGCTCACTCCGGAGCAGTTTGCGGTTACCCGCAAGAAAGGCACCGAGCTGGCCTTTACCGGCATGTACTACAAGCTGCACGATGCAGGTATCTACCGCTGCGTCTGCTGTGGCAATGCACTGTTCAGCTCCGACACCAAGTTCGACTCCGGCACCGGCTGGCCGAGTTTCTGGGCGCCGATCGCCAAAGAAAATGTCGCCGAGCAAACCGATGCCAGCTTTGGCATGCTGCGCACCGAAGCGGTCTGCGCCAAGTGCGATGCCCACCTGGGCCATGTCTTTCCGGACGGACCGCAGCCCACGGGCTTGCGCTACTGCATGAACTCAGCTTCGCTGCAGTTTGTCAAATACGAAGCGCCGAAGTAATGGCGCGTCCCATCAATCTTCCTCAGGCAGGCGACTTCCACTTCCCGCTTGCACGCGGGTTTCCTTCCACAGGCTGCCGGCCGGCACGAACAAGATCGACCCCGCGCAGAAGGCCGCCGCTATCAGCACCACAAAGGTGCGGCACACCGCGGATACGCGCTTCAGCACGAAGCCGGCTGGCACCCAGTGGTCCACTGCCGCCAATCCGTATAGCGACACCTGTCCGCCGATAGCCGCCTCCGCCCAGGGGCGCGGAAGCCAGAAGCCGCTTACTGCCATCAGGAGCAGGGCATACGGCAGCAGCAGCCGTCCCAGTTTGTATGAAAAAAAATGAAAGCCCACTGGCGTAAAAACATTCAGCAGCCTGGGATAACTGCGCACCACCTGGACGAGGCCCGCCAGGGTGCGCACCTTCCGCTGGAATTCCATGTCCAACTGCGTGGGGTAATCGTAAGCGATGGCCTGCCTCTCGAACACGAACCGGTAACCCCCGAAGATGGCCGCCAGCGGCAGATAGGCATCGTCAATCAGGGCGGCATCCGGTAGCGGCCGGGCCAGCTCGCGGCGCAGCGCATAGATACAACCCGTAGCCACCAGTAGCGAATCCACCGCGGTCAGTTTGTCCCGCAGCCATTTTTCGAAACGCCAATAAAGCCCCACATCGGCTTCCCCGCCCCCGTCGCTCTTCACGAAAACGACATGACCGGAAGCGCCGCCCACTGCCGGATCGTTCAGACAGGCCACCAAGTGGCGTAGGGCATCCGGCTCCAGTCGCTGCCGCACATCGGTGAAAAACAGGATCTCGCTGGTGGCCTGGGCCATGCCCGCATTCAGCGCTGCCGCCTTGCCGCCGTGCGGCACCCGCACCAGTTCGACGCCCTCCGCCTGGAATTCCGTCACAATGCTGTCGGTCCGGTCCGTGGAGCCGTCCGAGATGGCCAGGATCCGCATGCACGGCCGTGGATAGTTGAGTTGCAAGATCGATTCCAGCTTTGCCCGGATCCATCTCTCGCCGTTGTAGACGACCAGCAGGACCGTCACGGTCCTGTCTGTAAAGCGCTTGCGAACCGGTTTGGGCCTCCACCGCGCCAGCCCGGCCAGCAGCAACGGGTATCCCGCTACAAGATAAAAGGCAAACCCTGCGCCCGTCAGAAACAGGATCACCGCCAGCTTGTTCAAAGGTTCCCGCCCACTTTACCAGTCTATCGGCTGACGGCATCGAGCGCATAGCATGCGAAAATGGCAGCTTGATCGACCGTACAGGTGTGCATGCGTATCTTCATTGACGCCATTCCCCTGCTGGTTCGCAGCGCCGGCGTCAAGAACTATCTTTATCACTGGATTGTGCACCTGCGCCGTCTGCTGGGCGACGAGCAGGTCCGGCTTTTCCCCTTTCTGGACCGGCTGCCGGATTTGGATCACGAAGGTTCGGCCGCGGATGCCCCCGGCACACTCGCCCGGCAGGCGTTGCTGTTCGCGCTGAACCTATGGCCAAATCACGTCGTGGACCTGATGGCGCCTCCGGACGGCATCTTCCATGCCACCAAGCTGCTTTATCCGCCGCGCCACCTTCGTTTGACTGCCACGCTGCACGACTTGACCTGCTGGCTCCTGCCTGAGTTTCACCAGTCCGCCAACGTGGCGGCCGAAAAGCGCTTCGCCGAGAGCATCTGGAAACGAGCCGCTGGCTTGATTGCCGTTTCCGAAAGCACCCGCCGGGATGCCGTCACGATTCTGGATATGAATCCCGACGCTATCCAAGTGATTTATCCGGGTGTGGCGGAGCCCTTTTTTGAGGTCACCGCCGGGACAAGCGCCTCCACCAGGCAGAAGTATGGACTCCATCGGCCTTACATCCTGTACGTGGGAACCATCGAGCCGCGCAAGAATCTGGATCGTTTACTGGACGCCTGGCAAACTCTGCCTGCTTCGGCGCGTGAGCAATTCGATCTCGTGGTTGCCGGTCCCGAGGGCTGGCAGTCGGGTGGCACCCTGGCCCGGCTGCGCGCACCCGTTCCCGGCTTGCACTACCTGGCATATGTTCCCGAGCCCGATCTGCCAGGCGTCACCGCTGGCGCGACTGTGTTTGCCTACCCGTCGCTCTACGAAGGCTTTGGGTTTCCGGTGGCGCAAGCCATGGCGGCAGGTGTGCCCGTGATTACGTCGGATCTGTCGTCGTTGCCCGAGGTGACCGGCGGAGCGGCTGCGCTGATCGATCCGCATAGTCCGGCGGAACTGCGTGCCGCGCTAGACCGCCTGCTCACTTCACCAGCCACGCGTGCACAACTGGCTACAGCCGGTAGAACCCAGGCGCAACGTTTCCGCTGGGACCAGTGCGCCAGACGATCTGGCGAGTTTTTTGAGCAGACCCTGGGGTAAGCGGCTTGCGGCGTTCAATTCACTGCCAATTCACTAATCAGCGCCTGTTTGCGATATTCAAGCCCGTCGTTCGCCTCTGCCCGTTCATCCAACGATCTGCCCAAACTAGCCAGCAGATATAACAGGAACAAGCCGCGCGCGCCCGGGGCCACGGTCAGGTCGAATTTCGTTCGCCAGCTCTTCTTCAGCAGGCTGGCTACCTGCACGCTGAAATGGAACGTGTCCCATCCCAAAGGCGCTCCTTCTTGGCAGGATTCCCAATCGAAGACCGAGAGCCGCCCAGCCCGCACGCGCGTGTTCCATGGCGCGAAGTCGCCATGCCACAAGCCGCAAGGGACCGTAACTTTTTCCAGATCCCGGCGGGCTGCGGCCAGGGTCGCCGTGCCCAAGTGCTGCCATCGCCAGTCGCAGCGCCACGTGACCTCTTTCCAGCGTGCGCCAGTTTCTTCGAGTACCCGGAGCCCGGGCTTATCCACGCGCCGGACAGCGGCCAAGTTTTCCAGGAAGTCTGTGTGCATGCCGGACAGTTCCGCCGGGCCCGGCCGCCCTTCCAACGGCGACTGGAATAACACGTAGCTGTTTTGCCATTCGCCGCCGTAAAGTACGTGCGGCACGTGCGGCCGCAGCCGGGAGAGATCTTCGAGCACGCCAGCCTCGTGGCGCACCCGCTCAGCGGCCGGCTTGGTCAATCCCAGCTTGATATAGCCCAGCGTTTCGCCGCCGGACCGCATCACCTGGACGGTGAGCTTACGATACTTACCCGGCGTGCCTAGCGACATGGCAAACGCCGGGTTGCGCTCTCCGGTAACGTTGGTGACCAGGGCTTTGAGCCCCACGGGTTCGCCCACGTGCAGTGGATGCATCGCCCAGCCGCTCCAACCTGTCTTGACCACCTGCGCAAGCAAGCCTTTCCGCACGCGCGCGCCGAGTGCTCGAGGTGTATAGACCCGAAAGCCTTCCAGCGTGGTGCGACTGTTCCCTAAGGGAAGCAGATAACGCGGCTCCTGAAGCGATGGCAGCACAGCGAAGCGGTGACGCATAGGGTCGCCGTGCGCCGTCCGCCGGCCCGCGAAACATTCCAGTGCGGCGTCCAAAGCTTCACTCATAATTATAGGGGTGCCCCGCGGGCTTCGCGGTCGCTGTGTCGCTACCAGCCCAATTACAATTATTCCGGGGTGTAATACCGCAAGTCAAATCGTCCACTTCCGCATTTAGGCCTAAGAATTTTCTGAAGCTACCCTACTAATATGTATGGTTTTCTATCAGTTGCGGTACACTACCTTCGCGGACATGACGCCTAAGTACCGGGATACACCTGACGGTCTTAGGGCATCACTGCGAGGGGTTTAAGTGGTTTTGCGGCGCAATGTAGGAGTTAGCCGATGCCACCAGCCCACATCGTGCGTTTATTTGAAAATGCGCAGACCGGCATGCTCCTGTTGGAAAGGGCTACCGGCTGTGTCTCAGAAGCCAATACCGCATTCCTGCGCATGGCCGGGCGCGCCCGCACCGAAGTGGTAGGCCGCAGTTTCTGGGAGCCGCCGCTGGTCGCGGATGCGGACGCGGGGGCTGAGATATTCGAGCACTTGCGGGCCGGCGGCGCTGTCACGGAAGCGGAGTTGCCGCTCCAGGCTCGCGACGGGCATTGGCTGCTGTTGGACGTGAGCGGCAACGCGGTGAACGGCGCTATCCAGTTAGAGGTGCGGGATGCCACCGAGCGGGAACGAGTACGGCTCACAAACCGCATCGAGATGCTCCGTTCGCTCGCCGGACGTACGGCCGCCGAGTTCCAAAGTCTGCATGGCGTGTTGCAGACGATGGGCGAGATGCTGTTGGCCTGCATGGGCCAAGGCCAGCCCGTGCCCGACGAATTACAGGAGATCCAACAGGCCCGCGAGCGGGCCCACGGCATCGCCAGCCAGTTACTGGCATACAGTGGTGGAATCGCACTCCAGGTCCGGCCGGTGGTGCTCAACGATCTTGTGGAAAGCATGGTGCCCAGGCTGCGACAGCTATTCGGGCGGGATATCGAAGTAGTGTTGGATCTGAGCCCGGATATGGTGCCCGTGATTGCCGACCCGGTGCAGTTGCGGCAGATCATTTTGAAACTGGCTGCCAATTCGCGGGACGTCATGGATCGCGGCGGCGCCTTCCGTCTGCGGACGGCCGATGCTGCAACTGTGGAGCCCGGGCTAGGGTGCACGGAGGCGCGCGGAGGCCGGTACGGGATGCTGGCAGTGAGCGACACCGGACCTGGCTTGGACGATCAGAGTTGGGCGCACCTGTACGAGCCTTTCTTCAGTACCAAGGCGGATGGCCGAAGTCTGGGGCTGGGGTTGGCCGCAGTGCATGGTATCGTCCGGCAGAGCGGCGGGCGGTTGTGGGCCTTTAGTCAGCGTGGTAAAGGGGCGACCTTCCACATCTACCTCCCTTTGGTCGGAACGCAATCCCCTGCCCTGCCCGCGGCACGGATGGATACGTTGCGTGGCAACGCTGTCGTTCTGCTGGTGGAAGCCGACGATGCGATGCGGACGAGCATGGCGAACTTGTTAAAGAAGCGTGGCTATCGGGTCCTGGCGGTGCTGGATTCGAACGAAGCATTGCGCGTCACCGAGGCAATCGGTCCACCGGACCTGCTAATCAGTCGGCCTGAACCGGAACTGGCCGGCGATTTGGCGCGCATCCAGCCACAGTTACGGATTTTGTACCTGGGAGGATATGCCGACGGCCTTGCCGCACAAGAGCAAGGATTGCCGCCACGGACCTCCTTGCTGCAAAAACCGTTCGCGGCGGATACACTGATGGCGACTGTACGGCTAGCATTGTTGAAACCCCTGTAGTCGATTCAGGCCCAGGACTTAATCATCCTCATTTCATCACTTTCATCACTTTAGCATTGACATCGTGCTTGAGGCCTCTTAGGATTAGATTTTAAGCTAATCTGATGAAGGCCCGCAGCGAACCATACCTAAAATCTCAGGAAGTAGCGGACGTCCTGGGAATTACCAAACGCACGCTGATGAACTGGTTACGTTCCCAGAAAATTGCAGAGCCGGAACGGAACCAAGCCAACCGTTACCGGCGCTGGACTGCGCAGGATGTAGAGCGCATCCGGCAAACCATCGCGGAGAACAAACAGTGATCAGGCTCGTGATTTCCAACCAACGCGGCGGCGTGGCCAAGACCACCACCGCGACCACGCTGGCTCGTTTGTGGGCCGATCAGGGGCGCAAGGTGCTGTTGATCGATACCGATCCCCAGGGATCGGTGGGGATGTCGTTGGGGCTGAAGGCCGACAAGTTCCTCCACCATTTTGTGGTCTACAATCACCTGTTCGAGAGCTGCCTGGTGCATGCAACGCCCAACATCGACGTGCTGTGCAGCAGCCGGGAGACGATCCAGGCGGAGGCCTCGCTGATGGGAGTGCCCGCGCGGGAGATGTCCTTTTCACTCCTCTTCTCCAAGGTGGACGAGCCCTACGACGTGGTCATCATCGACGTGGCCCCGTCCATCACGCTCATGCAGACCTGTGCCATGGTCTATGCCCAGCGCGTGCTGATTCCGGTCAGCATGGACACTCTAAGCCTGCAGGGTGCTGGTGCCTGTCTGGAGACGGCACGCATGATGAACGAGTTGTTTCGCGTCAACGTGCGGCCAGCCGCCCTATTGCCGGTGATGGTGGACCGGCGATTCCAACATACCGCGGTGATGATGAAGTCCCTGGAGGATCTTTCCTCCAAGTTCAAAATTCCGCTGCTTCCAGCCATCCGCACCGACGTAACGGTGGCCAAGTGCGGCCGCGCGCGACAGTTTTTGGTGGACTACGACCCTAACTGTAAAGCCATGGAAGACTATGAGATAGCGGGAGCCCAGCTACTGGAGCTGCTGGATGAGCGAGCCAACCAAAGAGAACCCGAAAACGTCCAAACGGTCCAAGCGTAGACCCGCCATGGAGCCGCTCGGCTGGGACGAGATTGTCAGCCAGCCTGGCATGGGCGGCTATCTGTCCTTTTTGAATGGCCCGGTTCCCCTGCCCCACCTTCAAGCTCCGGATACTGCACTCGCTCCGGACCCTGGGGTTGTTCCGCATCCAGGGCTTGATCTAAGTCCAGTCCCGCATTCGAACTCTGAGACTGTTTCAAGCCCTGTAGTCGTTTCAACCCCTCATATTGGTTCAGCCCCAGAACTTCCTACAGCCCCTGACATTGTATCAGCCCAGACTGAGACAATCCCTGGTATTGCTCCACAGCCTGGGGTTGTTTCGACTCCTGTATCCGACAGAGCCCCTGAAGCCAAACATGCGATTATTGCTTCGACCCCTGGGGTCGTTTCAATCTCTGCTTTATCGAGCCAGCGCCTCCGCATCCGCAGATGTGCCGCTACTCACGACGGCCACTCGCTCGGCGAGGAGGTCCTCTATCAAGCAATTTGGAAGGCCGCCCATCCGGAATCCGCCGAAAGCCGTACCATCGTAATTGGCTGGCGCGGCATGTCGCAACTCTGCCGGATGACCCCTAAGAACTGTAAAATCAATACGCAACGCCTGATTCGCAAGCTGGCCCTGGAAGTTCTGTCGCCTTACAACACACCCGAGTCAATCGGAACAACCTACCGGGTCTACTCCGGCCAAGCCATCTTCGAGCGCCGCCGCGCCGCAGGCCTCGAATGGGTAGTGCGGAGCAGGGGAGTGGAGTTCGTCGATCCGGCCACGGGATCGAGCATAATGCCCATCTGTGCGCATACGTATTAGAATGCTTTTCCGCTGAGATAAACCAAAAAACATTGGGATTACCGTCTCAAAACGCCACTTATCTTCCTAAGTGAGCTTCGGCAGGGCAGTGCCCGCACCCGTCATGCGCATCTGCATTGTAGGCGGCATCTTCGACAAGCCGGCGGATTACCGGCTGCAACACTCCATCTCGCCCGAGACGGTGCTGGCGGAAGGTCTGCGCCAGCGCGGTTGGCAGGTGACGCCAGCCGGGCACGCCGCGCCTTTGCCACCGGGAAGGTTCGACGTCGTGCATGTGCACCACTTCGGCCGGGCGGCGCTACGCCTGGCGGCGGCCACCGGGCGGCCACCTTTCGTCCTCACCACCCACGACCCGTTTGCCATGAACGGGCTGCCCGTCGGCTGGCGGCGGCGCCTCACCGACGGCTTCGTGCTGCGAAAAGCCGACGCTGTGGTTGCGCTCTCCCATGCGGAACGCGATTTTCTCACCCGCCGCCGGGGTCTTTCTCCGGAGCGTATCGCGGTCATTCCCAACGGCATCAGTACGGCGGTATTCGACCGTACTTCCGAGCCGGCGGAAACCGTCAACGACCTGCTGTTCGTCGGCCAACTCCAGGAGTTCAAAGGGCTGGACTATTTGTTGCAAGCCATGCCCGCCGTGCGCGAGTGCTGTCCGCGTGTGAAACTGCGGGTGGTCTACCAGACCGCCGCGTTGCTCGCCCGATACCGGAAACACGCGGCCCGGCTCGGGCTGAACGGTTGTCTGGAGTTCTCCGGGTCCAGGACAGCCGCGGGCCTGGCCCGGCTATATTCAACGGCCGCCGTGGTCGTCTCTCCCAGCTTGGGTGAATGCCTTTCTACGGTGGTGCTGGAGGCCATGTGCTGTGGCGCGGCCGTGGTCGCCACCGACGTCGGCGGGATTCGAGAGCAACTGGACGAGGATACGGGCGTGGTGGTCCCGCCGCGTGACAGCGCCGCGTTGGCGCACGCGATTTCTGCATTACTGGCTGACGCCGGCCGGCGTCATCGGATGGGCCAGGCAGCTTGGCGAAAGGCGCATTCCCAATTCAATGTGCGCCACATGATCGACCGTCACGTGCGGCTTTACGAAAAACTGCTGGAGACCGATGGACGCGCCGCTTAATTCCCCGGACGCCGAACTGCTGGGTTTGGCTCAGACCATCTACGACGTGCCGTCGCTGGCGGCCTGGCGGGCGGCCGAGTTGAAAGCTCTGCGGCAATGCGCGTTGGCGCCGCCGGTGTTGGAGATCGGTTGCGGTAACGGGGGCTTTGCCTCGCTGGTATTGCCGCGAGTGGAATGGGGCATCGACCTCAACCCTCGCGAGATTGCCAGGTGCGCCGGACGCAACGGCCTCTACGGCCATCTGGCATCGATGGATGCGCGTGCGCTCCAGTTTGCGGATAGCGCCTTCGCCACAGTCTTCGCCAACTGCGTCATGGAGCATATTCCCGACCTGGATCGGGTCCTGGCGGAGTGCCGGCGCGTCCTTCGGCCGGGAGGCGCGTTGATTACCACGGTTCCGCTGATCGAGATGAACCGGCACCTGCTGCTATCCAGTGGCTGGTACGCGCGCTTGCGCGCCGGACAGCTGCAGCATCGCAATCTGCTGACTGCGGACGGGTGGGTTGCAGCTTTGTCCAAGGCCGGTTTCACTACCGTCCGGACAACGCCTTACCTATCGCCCCGGATGTGTGAACTCTGGGACCGCGTGGATGGCCCACTATCGATAGGCGCGGGTCCGCTGACGCTGGGCCGGGCCTACAGCTTCGGGCTGCGGCGCCTGCCCGCGTCCTGGCGGCGAAAAGTGAATCGTCAATGGCAACACTACTTTATAAGAGCGCTCCAGGAGAACTTGCAGGGCCTGGAGAGGGCCCCGCCTTGCGCGATGCTGATCCAGGCCGGCGCCTGACCGCTACCGCCCGCAACATAGGGCTCGTCTTTGGCGGGCAGGCCGGCCTGGCGGCCAGCCGCTTCGCCGCGTTGCTCCTGGTGGCGCACCTGGTGACGCCCGCGCGCTTTGACGAATGCGCCATCTACGCCAGCAGCAGTCTGGTGGTAGGCAACCTTTGCGAATTGGGCGTCAATATCTCCTGCCTGAAGTTCGCCGCGGACGTCACCGGCCCTGGCTGGTTGCGAACTGTTTCGCGCTTTCTGCTGCTGCGCCTGGCGTTGACCGCCGGGGTGATCGCGGCCGTATGGCTGCTCGTGCCGCTGGTTAGCGCAAAGCTGCTGCGGCATCCGGAGTACGCGACGGCGCTCCGCCTGGCATGCGCCAGCGCGGCAGTGGCGTCGGTATCGTCGTTCAGCATGGTGTTGTTGCAGTCGCGGCTCGAGTTCGCGCGCATGGCGCGGCTCAGTGCGGTCGCCGCTGTCCTGCAAATCCTGCCGGTGCTGCTGGTGTTCCGCGGTGGGACAGCCTTAGGTCGGTCCTGGGGATGGCCGGGGGTGGCCACGCTGGTCGCGGGCGACGTCCTCAGCCGGCTTTGGATCGTCGCCGCAAACGTGCGTTTGTTGGCCGCGGTGCTTAGGGCGGCATGGTGGCCCGGCTCTCGGCCCGCCTGGAAGCCTATTGCCGTATTTGCCAACTGGATCACGCTCTCCACGCTGATTGGCTCGCTTTACAACTACATCCCGTCGATCGCGCTTTCGCGATGGGCGGCGTCCGCAGCACTCGGAACATATAGTCTGGGTATGTCGTTAACCGGCGGATTTGCGCTCCTGATGAATACCACCAGCACCGTGCTTTTGCCGGAAGCCGTCGCCGCGACCAACCCCGAGCGCCGCCGCAGTTACTTGCGCAGTTATTTGCCCGGCGCCGCGCTGCTCGGCGCGGCGCTGCTCGCTCCGGTCTGGCTCGGCGGGCGGCTCGTCGCGCACCTGTTTCCGGCTGCCATGCCCGATGCCGTGCGCGTCTTCCAACTGCTGGCCACGGCGCATATCGGACTGCTGGTAGCCAATCCGGTGCAATTCCTGCTTTACGGCGCGGGACGCCCGGAGTGGTGCACGGCATCCGACGCTCTGATCACGCTGCTGTTCGGCGCCCTGGCTGTATGGCTGGCGCAGGCCCATGGCGCGGTCGGCGTGGCGTGCGCACTGCTGATCGCACAAACGGGCGTCAAGGCAGCGCTGGCCACGGGGCTTTGGAGGTGGGACAGGCTTCAGCCTGTGGTGACATGAGAACCGCTCTCATCGTGACGTTGGCGCTGGTCGCCGCGGCGGTGCACTTCGCCAATGGATCGCCAGCCGGGGCGAACGCTTACCTGTTCTTTGCCACGCTGCTGCTTTCCTTTGGCATCTACAGCCGGGGAATGCGCGGGCAGAATTACTGGTTGAGCCTGACCGGACTCGTGGAGGCCTGGTTTCTCTTTGATTACTGCTTCTATGGGACCGCGGTATCGGTGCTGGAGCGGAGCAAGACACCCTTGCCGGCGTCGATGGACGAAGCCTATTCACGCACCTACCTGGTGGGCGCTCTAGCGTTTCTGGCGTTCGCCTGCGGCGCGCATGCCGGCTTCGCCCGATCGCGTCTCAGCCGGGGCGCAAGGCGCGCCGTACGGGTCTTGATCGCCGCTCTGCGGGCTCGCCGGCAATCGTTTCGCCGCAACCGTCTCCGATGCGCGGTGTACACTTTGTTTACCGCCGCCGGAGCGCTGAGCATCGTGGTGCTGCTCCTCGATCCCGAGAGCCGCCAACAGCTTTTCTTCGATCATGTTGGACTTGCTCCGCGCCAGGGCATGGGCCGCTACACCGCCTTGTTATTCATGCTGCCCACCACCGCCGTAGGGCTTTGGTATCTCTCCCAGCCCAGGCGGCGGCGCTCCCGCGTGCTGACCATGGCAGGCCTGTTCTTGATCGCGGCCATCCCCCTGGGCTGCGGGCGGCGATTGATGTGGGCCGGTACCATGTTGATGGTTTTTCACCTTTGCAAAGTGCGCGGCATCTTCACGCTGCGGGCGCGATACCTGGCGGCGGCAATTCCGCTGGTGCTGCTGGTTTCGCTTTGGTTGGAGGCCAGCAAAAACCTTGGCTGGTACGCCGCCGCGGGCGCCATCGATATCCGCGTGCTGGCTGACGGCGACAAGGTCTTCGACATGGTGGACAACTCCGTCGGCCGGTTCGACACCACGGCGGCGCTGATCGTCAATCGCGAGACAATGCCTTATTACTACGGCGAAACATTTTTGCTGGCGCCCTTGCAGGCACTGCCCGTCTCGGCTGGATTCGAACGTTCCCGCGGGGTGCGCGAAGAACTCGGCGAACTGATCTATGGGACGTTTGACCAGGGACTCGTTTCGCAGGAAGCGTCCCTGGTAGGAGAGTTGTACGCCAATTTCAGCTATGGCGGGGTGCTCGCGGGATTTCTGCTGGTGGGGTTCGGCGCGGCGTTTCTGGACGGGCGATGCCATCACAACCGCCGTCCGATGATAGCGCTGGGCTATGGGCTGTGTCTGTTTCGCGCCGTGCATCAACTGGCTACCGCATCCACATCGTGGTTCCCGCTCACGTTTCTGGCCTTTGTGCCATGGCTGTGCGCCATGGCCGTGACACAAGTGTCCTGGAGGTCCCGGCGATGATCGTCCACGTTGGCCCTTGCCACCTGCCGCTGCCGGCACGGCTAGGCGGCGCCATCGAGCGGCGCATGATCGAACTGGCTCAAGCGCAGGCTCGCGGCGGTGAGCGCGTCATCGTGTATTCGGGCGGCCCGGAGACCGGTTGGCGGGATTACCATGGCGTCTCCATCCGTTATCTGAGCGGATCGCGGGCGGAGTTTGCCTGGAGCTTCGTTCAGGATGTGGCGCGCCGCGCGCCGCGCGTGATTCACGTGCATAACCGCCCGGAGATCGCCTGGCTTACGAAGACCACCCGCCCGGCGCCAACCGTGTTGAGCTGCGATTATCATTTCGAGCCGGGGCGGCGCTTTCCACACTTGCGCAGGATCAGCAAAGCAGTCTGGCGCCACTGCCTGCTGGCGTCCGACCGCATCGCGCCGGTCTCGGACTATTGCCGTGGGATGTATCACGCGTATTGGAACTTGCCCGACAGCAAGTTGGCGCTGATTCCCAACGGCGTCGATTGCGCGCGCCTCCGGCCCGACGCAGCCCTGCGCACGGAATGGCGCGCACGCCTGGGCGTCGATGCGCGCCCGATGATTCTTTATGTGGGCCGGCTGTGCCGGCAGAAAGGCACGGATCTGCTGATCGCCGCCTACCGCATGTTGCAGCGGCCGGCCACGCTGGTGGTGGCAGGCCCATGCGAGTTGTTCGGCCAGACCCAGCTTAGCGCGCTGGTTACTCAAATCCAGGAAGCCGGCGGTATCTATCTGCCGCCTCTGGACGACGCCGACATGCCGGGAATCTACAACGCCTGCGACATCTTCGCGATGCCCACGCGGGAACTGGAGATGTTCGGTATGGCGGCAGTGGAGGCGCAGGCCTGCGGCAAGCCGGTAGTCGCCAGCGATCACGGAGGACTGCGGGAGACGGTTCCGGAAACGGCCGGTGTGCGCTTCCCCGCCGGAGATGCCGCGGCTTTGGCCGTCCGGCTGGACGAACTTCTGGATAGCCCGGATTTATTGGGTCGGCTGGCAGCCGGAGCTCGCCACAACGCGTCGCGCTACGACTGGCCGCGGATCGCCCATCGCTGCCAGGAGGTCTACGCCGCGCTATGAGCACTCCGATGGTAAGCATCGCCATGCCGTTTTATAACGCGGAGCGCGCCATGGGCGCTTCTATCCGGTCGATTCTGCTCCAAAGTCACTTGAACTGGGAGCTACTGCTTTGCGATGACGGTTCCACGGATGCGAGCCGCGAGTTGGCTAACTCTTTCCACGATTCGCGCATCGTGGTGTGGGGCGACCGGCGGCGCCTCCAACTGGGGGCGCGCTTGAACGAGTGCATCGAGCGCGCCCGCGGCCAGTACCTGGCGCGCATGGATGCCGACGATATTGCTTACCCGCGACGCCTGGAAAAACAATTACGCTTGCTTGCGGATCGCCCCGACGTGGACCTGACCGGCGGTTGGGCCGTGCTTTTCAGTGATGCCGGCGCGCCCGTCGGCAAATGCAGCTATCCCGTGACGCACACCGCTATTGCCCGCTGGCCGCTCCATCGGTTCAAGCTTATGCACCCCACGTTCATGGGAAAAACGTCCTGGTTCCGCCGCTACCGTTATCGCGACGATGCCATCCGCTGCGAAGACCTCGATCTGTTGTTCCGCGCTCGCGCGGGCAGCCGTTTTGCCAACCTGCCGGAGATCGTATTGGGTTACCGGCAGGGTTCCATCGATCTGCGGAAGTGCTTGCGCTCGCGCTGGATGTGGTGCCGTTGTTCGGGGCGCTATTTAGGTGGCGCCGGGCGTCTGCGGGTGGGAGTGGTGGAGGCATTGAAGGGCTGTTGGGATGTCTTCGCGGTGGTGGCGCGTGCGGACGCCGCCTGGCTGCGCTTGCGCTACGCGGGGCTCAGCGAAGCGGAATTGCAGGAATGGCGGCAGGTATGGGACTCGGTGTCGTAAACGCCACGCGCGCGCGCGCGGTTGTCTGGCCCGCACCGGACTACGCCACGGTAGCGGCCAGCGTGCGCCAGCTTTTCAGTTTCCTCGGCCTGGATGCCGCCAATCCGCTGGGCCGCTGGATCCGGCCCGGCATGACCGTTGTCGTGAAACCCAACTGGGTGAAGCACGAATTTGGCTCGACCGTTGGCCGGAACGTGTTATTCACACATGCCTCGCTCGTGCGCGTGCTCATCGACGCCGCGTTGCAGGCGCTCGCCGGCCGCGGACGCGTCTTCGTGGCGGATGCGCCCCTGCAAGGTTGCGACTTCGCCCGCTTCCGGCGCCAGAGCGGGCTTGCCGAAATGGAAAAACACTATGCTCGCTCTCCGGTCGCCTTCCTGGACTTGCGGCGGCAATGGGCCGAGATCGACGATGCCAGCAGTTACGTGCGCTGGGTACACCCACTTGCGGGCGATCCTAACGGCTATTCGCTTGTGGATCTGGGCGCGCGTAGCCGGCTCGTGTGCTTCGGCGTAAATGCGCGCTTCGGGGTCGCCGATTACGACGCGAAGCAGAGCCAGTCCTCGCATGCCTACCCGGTCAGCAATACCGTGCTGAGCGCCGACGTAATCCTGAACGTTCCCAAACTCAAGACCCACATGAAGACCGGGATGACCGGCGCGCTCAAGAATTTCGTGGGCATCGTCGGAGCGAAGGATTTCTTACCGCATTTTCGCGCCGGCTCTCCCAGCGTTGGCGGTGACGAATATCCGGACAATAACTGGCTCAGCCGCGCCGCGAGTCCCGCACGACAGCTTCTGCAGGCGCGTGCGCCGCTGTGGCTTTGGAAACTGGCGCGCGCGGGCGCGCGGACAATTTCGTCAGCGCCGATTCATGGCGGCGGCTGGCACGGTAACGATACGCTATGGCGCACCATACACGACCTGGCGGACATCGCCCGCAATTACAACGCGGGAGGGGCTCCGCGCTCCCCGCCCAGAACCATCCTGACGCTGGTGGACGCCATCGTGGCGGGCGAGGACCGCGGCCCCTTGAAGCCGCGGCCCAAGCCGTGCGGGCTGCTGGTATGGGGAGAAGATCCGGGCATGGTGGATGTGGCCTGTGCCACCTTGATGGGCTTCGACTGGCGCAGGATTCCACTGCTGAGTCACTTGTGCGACCGAGAGGCGCGCGCGTTTACGAGCTTTCGCGGGGAGGCGCCAGCCGTGCCCGCCAGCGCCGCGCCATTCGCCGCGCCGGTGGGCTGGGCTGGGGAGATTGAGGCGTTCCGGAAGGAGTAGACTTAAGTGCATGGCGACCTCGACCAGCGTTCCAGTCGAAGAGTATCTGCGGACAACTTACCGTCCGGATATGGAATATGTGGATGGGGAGCTTGTGGAGCGCCACGTGGGTGAACGTAAGCACAGCCGTCTGCAGACACTCATTGTCGGCGTGCTCTTACCGTTGGAGCGTTTTCGCAGGTTCCACGCCTTCACCGAGCAGCGGCTGAGGGTGCTGGGAACGAAACACCGGTACCGCATCCCCGATATCTGCGTGATGCCGCTGCCGTACCGCTCGGAGCCAGTGCTCTCCACGCCACCCCACCTGGTTATCGAGATTCTATCTCCGGATGATGAGACCGCCGACACGCTGGCGCGAGTGGCCGACTATCTGCGGTTCGGCGTTGCGCACATCTGGATCGCAGATCCCTACAAGCGCACCTTACAGGAAGCCGACCGCGAAGGCATCCGGTATCGCGCCGATCTGGTGCTCGAGACCGAATTGGTTGGCCGCGTGGACTTCAAAGACCTGTTTGCCAAGGTGGACGAGTCCACCGAGTGACGCGCAGCAGACCAGCTCCGTTCCTTCATCCCGCACCTGCAATGCCAAAAACGGTCTTTATATTTTAGAGACAAAGACCTCTTAAGTTCCCACCTATTCATTGCAAACCATATCTGAAATGCTGCAGCAATTCTATTCCGCGCTGCCCATCCCTTTACAGCACATATGCGCGACGGCCCAGGGCGCCAAGTATTACCATTGGCGCTACCGCGGGATATTCCAGGAATATTTAAGCGCGTTGAAGCGCTCCGAGTACCTGCCCGCGGACGAATTGCGCGAACTGCAAACCGCTGGCCTGAAGCGGCTCGTCCAATTCGCCTGCACGCATGTACCGCATTACCGGAAGCACGGCCCTTCGGCACACACTACTAAAGATCAAATCCGCGAGCGGCCCGAGGATTTTATCGCGGATACATTCCCGCGCCGGGCGCTGATTCCGTGGCACACCAGCGGTACCACGGGCAAGCCCCTCACCGTTTACTACAGCCGCCAGGCGATGCGCAAGATGTGGGCCTTCGTGGAATTGTATCGGAACGCGGCGGGCGTCACCAAAGACGACTCGCGGGGCCAGTTCACCGGCAAGATGATTGTGCCGCCCGGCGCCCCGGCCGCATCGAAGATCTTTTGGCGCCGCGACCTGGCGAACCACGCGCTATTGCTGTCGACCGTCCATCTGCTTCCGGCCAACTTGCCGTACTACGCCACGGCACTGGAGCGCTTCCGGCCGGCGTATCTCTCCGGCTATCCGTCGTCGATGTACGTGCTGGCGCAATACTACCGGCAGATGGGTCGTCCCGCGCCGCGGCTTAAAGCCGCGCTCACTTCCGCGGAAACGCTGCTAGAGCACCAGCGGCGCGCTATTCAGGAGACCTTCGCGACGCGCGTATTCGACCAATACGGACAGGCCGAGATGCAGAGCTTCTGGTATGAATGCGAAGCCCGCCGCATGCACGTCCATCCGCTGGCCGGACTAACCGAGATCCTGCGGCTGGACGGGACGCAGGCGCCCTTAGGCGAGACGGGCGAAGTGGTGCTGACTGGCCTCGTTAACGACGCCATGCCGCTGGTGCGCTACCATGTGGGCGATACGGCCCGCTTTGCCACCGCCAGCTGTCCCTGCGGCCGCGGGATGCCGGTCATTGAGGAGATCGGCGGCCGGCTTGAGGATGTCGTCTACACTCGCGAGCGCGGTTTTCTAGGACGCCTGGATCCGGTGTTGAAGGGCGTCCGTAACATTGTCGAAAGCCAGTTCGAACAGGAATCGTTGGACGTGCTGCGGGTCCGCTTCGTGCCCGCGGCGGGCTTCGCCGTCGAAGATCTGCAAATGCTGGAAAACAACCTCCGTGCCCGGGTGGGCCGGGGTATCCATCTGGAGTTTGAATGCACCGATCGTATTCCGCGCTCGGCGAACGGGAAATTCCGGTTCGTGATCTCGCGGCTGCCGCGGAACGTCCCAAAGTTGTGAGCGTCATCACCCGCCTTAATATCGGCGGCCCCACGATGCACATGCTGCTGCTCGCGCGGGAGCTGGCTGTGCTCGAGTATTGCACCGTGCTGGTGGCGGGAAGTTGCGAGCCGGAAGACGGAGACATGAGCTATTTGCTTCGGGCCGCCGACCCGGTGCGCTGGGTGCCGGAGTTGTCGCGCTCGGTGCGGCCCTGGCGCAACTTGAAAGCGCTCTGGCGTTTGTGGCAACTGTTGCGGCGCGAGCGGCCCGAAATCGTGCACACCCACACCGCCATGGCCGGTTGCCTGGGACGCCTGGCGGCGGTGCTGAGCGGCGTGCCGATCGTCATCCACACGTTTCACGGCAATAGCCTGGATGAATATTTCTCGCGCGCCCAGGCAGAGGTATTCCGGTTGATCGAGCGGCTGCTGGCCTGCTGCACCGATGCACTGTGCGCATTGTCGCCCCAACAGGCCGCGGAATTGAGCGCGAAGTTTCACGTCGCTCCGGCCCGCAAATTTCGCATCGTGCCGCTAGGACTGGACCTGGACGACTATTTCGCACTGCATGCACCGCCCCACGACGGTCCGCTGACGGTAGGCTGGTTCGGCCGCCTGGTTCCGGTGAAGAACATCGCACTGCTGGCCGCCACCATCGACAACACGCTGCAACGCAGCTCGGACATACGGTTTGTGATCGCGGGCGATGGGCCGGACCGCCCGGTGCTGAAGGGCGTGCTCGACCGGTATGGCGGGCGCGTGGAATGGCTGGGCTGGCAGAGGGACATCCTGGCGGCGCTGGCGCGGTGCGATGTCGTGTTGCAGACCTCACGCAACGAAGGCACGCCAGTGGCGCTTATCCAGGGCATGGCGGCGGCCCGGCCGTTTGTCTCGACCGCGGTGGGTGGCGTAGTGGACATGGTTTCGGGCAACGCCGAGCGCGCTAGCGGCGGCGCGCGCTGGTATGCCAATGCCGTCCTCGTGGAATCCGATGCTACCGCGTTGGCAGGCGCACTGACGGCGCTAGCCGAAAGCCGGCTGCTGGTATCGCGTATGGGGCTGGCGGGACGCGCCTTTGCGTCGCGGCAGTACCGCAAGGAAGCACTGTTGGAGAATCTAGATGCGCTGTACCGCGAATTGCTGCGGAAGAAGAACTTACGAGAACCCGCATCGAGGAGGAATTCGTGAACGTCTTGATTACCGGAGGGGCCGGGTTTATTGGATCGCATCTGGCGGAGCGCTGTCTGGTGGAGGGGTGGCGCGTGGCCGTTCTCGACGATCTTTCGACGGGCGCTTTTGAAAACATCGCGCATCTGAAGACCAAACCCGCTTTCTCATACCGCATCGAGTCGGTCTTCAATGAACCCCTGGTCGGCGAGATGGTGGACTGCGCCGATATGATTTTTCATCTGGCGGCGGCGGTGGGCGTGAAACTCATCGTGGACAGCCCCGTGCGCACTATTGAAACTAATGTGCATGGCACCGAAGTGGTGTTGCGCTGCGCGGCTAAGAAGAGCAAGCCGGTCATGCTGGCATCCACCTCGGAAGTTTACGGCAAGAGCACCCGCCTGCCGTTCCGCGAAAGCGATGACCTGGTGCTCGGTCCCACGCACATGGGCCGCTGGAGTTACGCCGCGTCGAAAGCGCTGGATGAGTGGTTGGCGCTGTCGTATTGGCGCGAACGCTGCCTGCCGGTAACGGTGCTACGTTTCTTTAACACGGTGGGACCCCGCCAGACCGGCCGCTATGGGATGGTGCTGCCCACCTTCGTGCGCCAGGCGCTCCGGGGTGAACCGCTGACCATCCACGAAACAGGCGAACAGCGCCGCTGCTTCTCTTACATAGGCGACGTGGTGGAGGCTCTGATACGTCTGTCCCAAACACCGGCGGCCGTCGGAGAGGTCATCAACATCGGCAACACCCAGGAGGTGAGCATCAACGAGTTGGCCGCCCTGGTAAGAGAGATTACCGGATCGCCATCACGCTTCCACCACGTTCCTTACGATCAAGCCTATGGCCTGGGATTTGAAGACATGCCGCGGCGCGTGCCTTGTGTCGACAAGCTGGAACGCCTCGTGCACTATCGGCCGGAGACTTCACTCGAAGCCATCGTGCGGCGGGTAGTGGATTATGAATGGGTGCGTTTGCCGAAGCGCGCTCTGGCTGCAGCGGTGTAGAGATGCTGATTCTCTTCACCGGTGTGCTGTCGGCGCTGCTGACGCGGCTGCTGATCCGCGCGGACTCCTGGCTGGGACTCGCGGCGGCGCCGCGGACGGACCGCTGGCACGCCGTCCCCACACCTTCGAGCGGCGGAGTGGCGATTTTTATAAGCTGCGCGGTAGGGTACTGGCTGGCGTGCCCCGGCCGCTATCCGCGCATTGCCTTGGCCGTGGCGGCGCTTTGGATCTTCGGGTTTCTGGACGACCGCTTGCGCTTCCGTCCGGTGCTCAAACTGGCCGTGCAGGTGACCACGGCCGGCTTCGTGGTCCTGGGCGGTGTCGTCTTTCCCGCGACGCCGTGGTATCTGCTCAACGTGGCCCTGAGCATGTTCTGGATCGTGATGATCACCAACGCCTTCAACCTGATCGACAACATGGATGGGCTATGCGCCGGAGCGGTGATTGTAATTTGTCTATTCCGCTCCTGGCTGCTGACGTCCGAAGGATACCGGGTGGATGCGGATTTGTGTGCCATACTTGCCGCGGCGTTCGCCGGCTTCCTGGTCTTCAACTACCATCCGGCGCGGATCTTCATGGGCGATTGCGGAAGCCTGCCTGCCGGCTTTGCTTTAGGCGCGTTGACTCTGGCGGGTTCGACGCCGCATAAAGGCCTCCTGTTAGCCGGCTTCTTTTACCCGGCGCTGACATTTGCCTATCCGATCTTCGACACGGCGCTGGTTTCGATTCTGCGCAAGCTTACCGGGCGGCCCATCTCGCGGGGCGGACGCGACCACAGTTCGCACCGCCTGGCCTCGCAAGGCCTGGACCAGCGGCAAGTCGTTTGGGTTCTGTGGCTGTTGACGGCGTTGGGATCCAGCCTGGGGATTGTAATTCACTGGATGCCGGATGCCCTGTTCGCCGCGGGGGGGTTACTCCTGGCTTTGCTCGGTTTGTTCGGACTGTCTCTGGCAAAACTGCCGGGCTATCCTCTGCCGGATCTGATGTGGCTACGCCGCCGGGATTTGGACACCAAAGTCTCGGGCGCTGGATTTGCGGTAGGGTATAAAAGCATAATGGAATGAAGAACCGTCTCTTATGACGATTGAAATTCACCGCCCGGAACTCGAAGCGCTCATCCGCGAGCAGATGAACAGCGGCGGATTCCATGACGTCGAGGATGTCATCATGCAGGCCCTCCGTTCTGCGCCTGTAGCCGAACCGCCTCATCGCCGCACTGGTAAGGAATTAGTCGACGTATGCGCCAAAGTGCGCGGCTTGCTCCAGCCGCACACACTCATTCAGCCGCCCGGTCGATTTTGAATGAGCGGCTTCCTGTTGGATACCAACATTCCGTCGGAGTTGGTGCGGCCCCAGCCGGAGCCGAGGGTCAAAACGTGGGTTGCCGTCCAGAGCCTCGATGCGTTGTTCATGAGCGCCGTGAGTTTCGGCGAGCTCCGAGAGGGATTATCCTGCGGGCGCCAGGGAAGCGAAGAACGGAGCTCGAACTGTGGCTTGACGGATTTATCGATCCTGTTTTCCGACCGCATTCTGCCGGTGACCAAGGAGATCGCCGACCGCTGGGGCGTGCTAGCTAGCTAGACGCAACCTGCCAGTTACAGGGGACTCCAGCCAACACCATAGACGGCATGATTGCCGCGACGGCCCTTTAACACGGCCTCATCGTCGTCACGCGGAATGGGAAGGATTTCGCCGGGCTTGGCGCCGAGCTCCTAAATCCCTGGGTGACGTAGTCTCTCTGCACTCCGCCGGAGGAGGTCCCTTTTTGTTAGTTTTTGGGTGAAACGCGATCAATCGACGGTAAGGAGAAAACCCAAGGCAGGACCCCCCGTGTGTAACCCGCGCCAATCGCGGGTTTGACAGTCCGTGTATGTCTCTGTTTGGCTGCACCGCTTGGGGTTGGGCGGGCCAAGGTGTTCGTAATAGGCCGGTTCCACTTCCAACATTCCACTTCCAAACGTTTGATTCTACTGCGGCTTTTGTGTTAGCCTCAGAGACACCAGGCGTTAATCTGCCGAGCCCCATGGAAGCCGCATGCAGCCGAACGACAGCGTCACCACGCTGAACCACCTTTTCTTTTATCACTTGGACCATTACCGCTTCGACCGGCTGCTGAGTTTTCAAAATCGCGGCGAGTTGATGGTGTGGTCCACCCAGCGTTTCGCGCATGCGGTATTCGCGCTGCGGCATTTCCTGCTCAATTCCGGTCTGGCACCGGGCGACCGGGTGGCAGTGTTCTCCGAGAACCGGCCGGAATGGCATATCGCCGATTTCGCCCTGCTGCTTTCGCGCCTGGTGGTGGTGCCGGTTTACAACACGTTGTCGCCTTCGCAGATCGCCTACCTGCTGCGGCACAGCGGGTGCCGGGCAGCCATTATCGCCGGCGCGGCACAATGGAAAATCCTGCGGCCCCTGCTCGCGGAACCGGCGCCGGAGTTACCGGAGATGGAGATAATCGTGGCCATGGAAGAGCCGCCCGGCATCCCCACTTCCTTGCCGCGGATCGTGGCCGAGGCGCCCGCATTTGACGAACCGGCGGTGCATCGAATCCGCGCCGAAGCGCTGGCGGCCGAACCGCACGATCTGGCCACTATCGTTTACACCTCCGGCACCACGGGCACACCCAAAGGCGTGATGCTCTCGCACGGCAATATCGTGTCCGATCTGCGCGGCAGCCTGGCGCGTGTCCCGTCGAATACTGCCCATCAAGCCCTGTCCGTCCTTCCGCTGCCGCATGTTTTGGAGCGCACGCTTAGCTACGGCTACTTCCACGAAGGCGTGCGGATTGCTTACGGCGACCCACACGATCTGAAAGAACTGCTGCCCATCCACCGGCCCGACATTATGGGTGTCGTGCCGCGGATTCTGGAAAAGGTGAAGGAAGCCGTGGAGGCTCAAATCGCCCAGCTTGTGCCGCACCGCCGCGCCATAGCCGGGAAGCTGATCGACGCCGCGGTGGCGCTCGCGCGGGCCGAGGGTGTGGGGCAGACCATCGTTTCTTGTGGTCTGCGCCAAAGATTGCTGGCGCGACTGGCCAACTTGCTGGTCTTTCCCAAAGTGCATCGCCAGTTGTGCGGCCTCAAATACTTCATCTCCGGCGGCGCCTGGCTGAACCCCGATGTGGAGTTGTTCTTCCGGGCGGCCGGTTTCGATGTGCTGCAAGGCTATGGACTAACCGAGACCTCGCCGGTGATCACGCTCAACGAATTCCACCGGGAAAGGATTGGCTCGGTGGGGCCCGCGTTGCCCGGCGTGGAAGTGCGGATCGCCGAAGATGGCGAGATTCTCACCCGCGGTCCGCACGTGATGCTCGGTTATTATCAGAACGAAGCCGCCACTCTTCAGGTGCTCGAACCGGACGGCTGGCTGCACACCGGCGACCTTGGCAGCGTGGATGCCGATGGATTTGTCACGATCACCGGCCGCCGCAAGGAAATCCTGGTTCTTTCCAACGGCAAGAATGTGCCTTGCGCGCCCCTGGAGCACGCCCTCGAGCGTAGCGTTTATATCCAGCAGGCGCTGGTGGTTGGGGACGGCCGCAAGTTCGTCAGCGCGCTGATCGTGGCTCATCCGGAGAACGTGGCGCAGGTCGCCACCCAGCACGGCCTGACTTGTGGCACCTTCGATGAATTGCTGCTGGCGCCGCCCGTCGTGGCACTATTCCGCGAGGAATTGGAGAGCTTGCAAGCCGGGTTCTCCTCGTTCGAGCGGGCCAAACGATTCTGCTTCCTCAACGAGGAAGCCTTGTTGGATACCGAACTGGTGACGCCCACGCAGAAAGTGCGCCGCTCGGTACTGGAACGGAAGTACGCCGAATGGATCCGGCAGATGTACCAGCAGGCAGATCCCCTAGTTATCCCGCGGCCTGAACAAGTCGTATCCGCCGGCAGTTATAAAACATAATAGGAGAGGCAGGTCGATGCGCCTGCTCTAAACAGGAGACTCATGCCCGAACCGACGCTAGTCAAATGGAACGAAGAAACGATCTTGGAGCACCTGAAGAAGATTGCCAGCGAACAGCTTAACCTGACGCCCGAACAGATCCAGGCGATTGGTCCCGGCGTCCCGCTGATGGATGCGCTGCAACTGGATTCGCTGGCGCAAGTGGTGCTGGTGACCACCATCGAACAGGACTTCGGGTGCGCCTTCGGGCTGGAACAGTGGCAACAACTGGAAACCGTCCAGGACCTGGTGAAGATGATAGCTGGCCGGGTCTGCGAGCAGGAGCCGCAGGCATGAGTGCTCTGACGCTTAAAGGCGCCACGTTGCCCGAAATTCTGCTCAACCTGGAGACTTGTACGCGCTGGGGTGCGCGCTTCGTGGCGCCCTCCGAGGAAGCCACATTCTATCCGTACCAGGACGTGCTGCACCGCGCGCAGAAGGCCGCCGCCGCATTGCAGGCGCGCGGGCTCCAGCGTGGCGACCGCGTGGCCCTGATCCTCTCCACCTCCATCGAGTTTTTCGATTCCCTGCTGGGCGTGCAGCTTGCCGGCGGCATTCCGGCCGCGCTCTACCCGCCGTTTCGGTTGGGGAAACTCGACGAGTATTTCGCCCGCTTGCGAAAAATGTTGGCGAAGATCGGAGCAAAGTATCTGATTACCGAAGGGCGCATCCGCAAGCTGCTGGGCCCAGGGGTGGTTGGAGTAGAGTCCCTGCGCGAGGTTCTGGAAGCCAAGGATTTACAGACCGGTGGCGGGCGCTGGCAACCGGTGGACGTGGATCCCGAGCAACCCGCGTTCTTGCAATTCTCGTCGGGCACCACGGTCGAGCCTAAAGCCGTCATGGTGACGCACACCAATCTGCTGGCGAATCTGACCATGATGCAGCAGTGTCTGGTCTACCGCGGTGAGGATGAAATCGATAACGGCTGTGTCTGCTGGCTGCCGCTCTATCACGATATGGGGCTGGTGGGGTGCCTTTATTTGGGGATGTATTACCCCGGCACCGTGACGTACATGGGGCCGGATACTTTCCTGGCCCGGCCGGCCATCTGGCTGCGCACCTTGTCGCGCTACAAATCGGCCATTTCGCCGGCGCCGCATTTCGCATACAGCCTGT
>Ga0335078_10000576_pt1 | contig 56164 bp, 57 predicted proteins | sample Lox_Sample_32_FD_206711 | JGI IMG/M metagenome (GOLD analysis project Ga0335078, IMG submission 206711) | Soil microbial communities from Loxahatchee National Wildlife Refuge, Florida, United States - Lox_Sample_3.2 | ecosystem: Environmental > Terrestrial > Soil > Wetlands | place: USA... | reverse complement strand
GGGAAATCATCCTGCCGGCGAACAAGCAGTAAGTCTTCGTCTTGGCATTCTTCGGGACCTGATCGAAAACGAGATCCTCATGCGCCGGGCTGAAAAGCTGGGTCTTCTGGCTACGGACGAAGAGGTAGACCGAAAGGTGAACGAAATCAAGTCTCCCTACACGAAGGAAGAATTTGATGCCCGGCTGAAAGAGAAGAACATCACGCTCGATGACTTCAAGCGCGATCTGCGGCGTTCCCTTACGGTGGAGAAAGTTCTGAATAAGGAGGTCACATCAAAAATCAATATCACCGATCAGGACATCAGCAATTACTACAACGCGCACAAAGCCGAGTTCAACCTGGTTGAGCCGCAGTATCATCTTGCGCAGATATTTGTAACCACTGCTCCGAATCCTCAGGTGCGAAATCTCAAGAATGATAAAGCGCAAAATGAGGCTGAGGCACGCAAGAAGATCCAGATGCTGATGAACCGGCTTGACAGCGGCGACGATTTCGGCACGCTGGCAATGAACTATTCCGAAGACCCCGAAACATCGGCAAATGGTGGTGACCTGGGATTCACGCCCGAGTCATCGCTCAAGAGCACCGATCCTGCGACTCGTGACATCGTCATGAAGCTGAAGCCGGGCCAATATAGTCCGATCATCAGCGTGGTGAATCCCATGAACAAGGAGTTTGTGGGTTTCCGCATCGTGAAATTAATTGCCAAAGAACCCGCGGGACAGCGGGAAATGAATGACCCTCGAGTGCAGGAAGCCATTCGCTCGCAACTGCGCGACCGTCGAGAGCAGCTCCTTAAGTCTGCGTACTACGAAGTACTTCGTGATGAGGCCAAGGTAGAAAACTATTACGCCCAGGAGATTCTGAACAATAACGGCAACGTGCGTTAGAGTTCTTTGGGCAGTGAACTGCGGTGCGCTTCCATCCAGCTCTGCAGGATCAGCACCGCTGCCAGACGGTCGACGACTTCCGCCCGCCGTTTGATTGACATCTCTGACTCGCGCAGTACGCGATTCGCTTCGGCAGATGTCAGCCGTTCGTCCCAAAGGTGAACAGGTAACGCGAATCGCTTCCGCAGCTCCGCGGCGAAGTGCTGCATTCTCTCTGCTTGGGTTCCTTCTGCGCCGCTCATGCGCAATGGATGTCCCACGACGATTCGGCGGATGTCATATTGGCGAATGACGTACTCGAGCTCCTGAAAATCGGCGCGCTTGTTCTGCCTTCGGAGTGTCGATAAGCCCTGGGCAGTGATTCCCAGAGGATCCGACACTGCCATCCCGATGGTTTTCGACCCGACGTCCAAACCGAGCACGCGCGGATGGACAACTGAGGTGTCGTGCATGTCCAAAATTATAGGAGAGGCCCTCCGCCGTAGTGGGCCCTGACGGATCAATGAGCCATACTTTTCAACTTTGTCGACTTATCTTCAACACCCTTGGCTAATTTCGCTTTATGCGCTTCCATTTTGGATGCGACGGCATTGTCGGCAAGAGCAATCATCTGCGCCGCCAGAATGCCGGCATTCGTGGCTCCCGGTTTTCCTATCGCAACCGTAGCAACTGGAATTCCGGCCGGCATCTGTACCGTGGCGAGCAGGGAATCGAGGCCGTTCAACGCTGTGGATGGAATGGGTACGCCAATTACGGGAAGCGTGGTGTGCGCAGCGATTACTCCGGCGAGATGAGCGGCTCCGCCGGCGCCCGCAATGATTACGCGAATGCCGCGACTGGCTGCGCTTCTCGCAAACTCAGCCGTGCGATCCGGGGACCGATGCGCCGAAGTCACGTCCATTTCATATGCGATTCCGAAGTCGTCGAGTGCCTTGCCAGCCTCGCGCATGACCTCCAGATCGGAGTCGCTGCCCATAACGATCGATACGAGTGCTTTACTCATTTGTATCCTTTCGACTTCCAACTTGTAACGGCGGTACTTATTTTCTTAGGGCTCTAGCTGCGATGTCTTTACGATAATGAGCGCCTTCGAAGTGGATCTGTCCCACCGCCTGATAGGCACGCTCGACCGCAGATTGAAGCTCAGGAGCAGATGCGCACACTCCCAGAACGCGTCCGCCAGAAGAGAAAAACGCATTATCGTGTTTAGTTGTCCCCGCGTGAAAGACCTTTACTCCCGAAATGCGCTCGGCCTCTTCGATTCCGGTGATTTTCTTTCCTGCTTCAAATGTGCCGGGATAGCCGCCAGAGCTCATAACCACGCAAACGGACGAATCCCGCGACCAGCGAAAATCTCCATCGCTCACTCTGCCTTCAATGGAAGCTTCCATGGCCTCTAGAAGGTCGCTTTCAAGCCGTAACAGAATCGCCTGAGTTTCCGGGTCGCCAAACCGGCAGTTGAACTCAAGCACCATCGGCCCGCGTGCAGTCATCATAAGCCCGCAATACAAAATCCCCTTGTACTCAGCCCCTTCTTTTTTCATCCCGGAGATCACAGGTCTCGCGACATGCTGCAGCAGCCAGTTACGCATTTGCTCGTCGATGATCGCGGGCGTGGAGTATGCGCCCATACCGCCCGTATTCGGGCCAGTGTCTCCGTCCCCTACCCGTTTGTGATCCTGCGCCGCGACGAGCGGTGCGACACGTTCGCCATCGCTGATTACCAGGAAGGACAGCTCGTCTCCGTTCAGGCATTCTTCCAACACGACGCGAGAGCCAGCCGAGCCTAGCATCTTCCCGCTCAACATCTCATTGGCAGTGGCGATGACCGCATCTTTCTCCTGGCAGATGACGACACCCTTTCCCGCAGCTAAACCGTCCGCCTTGACTACAACAGGGGCCGAGAAATGGGGAAGCGCATCGCGCACTTCGTCCATTGAATCGCATACGGCGTAAGGAGCTGTAGGAATATGATGGCGCGTTAGAAATTCTTTGGCGAAGCTTTTACTCGATTCCAACCGTGCAGCGCTCTGGGAGGGGCCAAAGATTCTCCAGCCCCGCTTGTTGAATTCATCAACAACACCGAGCTGTAGGGGCAGCTCAGGACCTACGACGGTCAAATCCGGCTGGAGCTGCTGCGCCAACATGAACAATGATTCGAGGCTCCTTGGATCGGCAGCCACGCACTCGGCGTCTTCCGCAATGCCCCCATTTCCTGGTGCACAATAAACTTTAGTGACGCGCGGAGACTGCCGCAGCTTCCAAACCAGCGCGTGCTCACGGCCGCCGCTTCCAATTACCAGAATTTTCATACCTGGGACAAACAAGAGTAGGGGGCAGGTCAGGGCCATGTCAAACGGTGCCGACCTTCGCCACAACACCAGGATGTTAATTTACAAGTTAACCTGTATTAACCGTGCCCGTATAATCATCCTAAATGATCACCGTTTCTAAGGAAGATTACCTGAAGGCCATTCTTGAGGCCGAAAGTGAAGGCGAGGTCGTCATTTCTGCCACCCTTGCGCATTGGCTGGCCGTCTCACCGCCGGCGGTGACCATGGCGCTTCGCCGTCTAAGGAAAGACGACCTTGTTCGAGTAGAGAAAGACGGCCGTGTAGCCCTGACGCTCGCTGGACGCAAAATCGCCCGCAGACTGGCTTTGCGGCACCACCTGATTGAGCGAATGCTCTCCGAGCTCTTTGGCATGGAGTGGTACAAAGTACATGATGAGGCGGAACGGCTGGAACACGCCGTTTCGCCTGACTTTGAAGCCAAATTGCTTCGGAAACTCGGCCGGGACGGGGTTTGCCCACACGGAAATCTAAGCGAAAGGGAAAGCCCTAAGAGCCGGCGACGCCGCGGCTTGTTGCTTTTGGCCGACGCCCAACCGGGCGAAGACTATATGGTAAGCAGCCTTTATGAGCGCGACCGCAGACTGTTGGAGTTTCTGGAAAGTCGAGGTGTCAGGCCGGGCGCCTCTATTCATGTCGCTGGCCGCAACTACGATGAGACGTTAAGCCTTGTTACTGCAGTCGGCAAAGTCTCCCTTGGCGGCGTGGCGGCCGAGAAAGTATGGGTTACCCACATGAAAAGGCATACTACTGCAGGGAAGACTACGGAACGCAATTAACTCCAGTTTATATCCTGAGTTATACTCAAGCTAAGTCTAATAATCGATAGAACAGTTCCAAAATTCATGGGTGGCGGAGAAAACATCTGGACTGCAGGCGCTTCCGCCCCAAGTCTGCCGGAAGTGCACCGAACATTATCTGTTCCGCAGTCTTCGGGATTTATCCGCAAACTTATCGCTTTTGCCGGCCCTGGTTTTCTGGTCGCTGTGGGCTACATGGACCCTGGCAACTGGGCGACTGATCTGGCTGCCGGATCAAAATACAATTACACGCTCCTAAGCGTAATCATGGTCTCCAACCTTATGGCCATTTTGCTGCAGGCATTGGCTATCAAGTTGGGTGTAGTAATGGAGCGCGATCTGGCGCAGGCTTGTCGTGAGCAGTTCAGCCGGCGGGTGTCATTCGGGCTGTGGATTTTTGCGGAGATCGCGATTGCCGCATGCGACCTTGCCGAGGTCATCGGCTCCGCCATTGCGCTCAATCTGTTGTTTCACATTCCACTCTTATGGGGTGTGTGTCTCACCGCACTCGATGTCCTTTTCATTCTTTTCCTGCAGCAAAAAGGCTTTCGTTTTCTCGAGGCCCTGGTTATTACACTCATTGGAATGATCTCCGTCTGCTTTGGAATGGAAATATTGTTCTCGCACCCAATTTGGACCGGTCTCGCCCACGAGTTTTTTGTTCCTTCGCCACAGATTTTTGCTGATCCCGGCATGCTGTACATCGCCATTGGAATCCTGGGTGCGACGGTGATGCCGCACAACTTGTATCTGCATTCGGCAATCGTTCAGACACGCGATTTCCAGCGCAGCCGGGAAGGGAAGCGGGAAGCGATTCGGTTCAGCACGATCGATTCCACGGTGGCATTGACAATCGCACTATTCGTGAACGCGGCCATCCTGGTTGTGTCTGCGGCAACTTTTTATACCCGCGGCTACAACCAAGTGGCAGAGATCCAGGATGCCTACAAGTTGCTCTCGCCGCTGCTCGGAGTCTCTGGGGCGAGCACCGTCTTTGCTCTAGCCCTCCTTGCATCCGGCCAGAACTCTACTCTGACCGGAACCCTAGCCGGCCAGGTCGTTATGGAAGGTTTTCTGAAAATTCGTCTCCGTCCATGGTTACGGCGCTTGCTCACCCGGGCTTTGGCCATCATTCCCGCGGTAATCGTGACCGCTTTCTGGGGTGTGCGGGGCACAGCGAATCTGTTGGTTCTGAGCCAGGTCATCCTCAGCATGCAACTCAGCTTTGCGGTAGTTCCGCTGGTGATGTTTACGAGCGACAAAAGGAAGATGGGTGAGTTTGTGAACTCTCAGTGGCTGCGAAATTTGTCGTGGTTTACAGCGGTATTAATCGCAGTTCTCAACGGCTGGCTCCTGATTCAGCTTTTCCGCTGACGGCCGGTGGCCTTACGCAATACAGCCCGAAAGACTAAACTACATATTTGGCCAGCGTTTCGGACATATGTGAGGCAGTACTCTCTTTTAGCCAAGGAAGGGGCATTTCTGTATGGATAGCTTTGGTTCTCGCTCTATGGTCGAGGTTGGCCCCAGCAAATATGAAATCTTCCGCATTCAGGCGCTCGATGATGCCGGTACTTCCACCCGCCGCCTGCCATTTTGCTTGCGAATTCTCCTCGAGAATTTGTTGCGAACTGAAGACGGCCGGAATGTCACGAAGGATGACATTCTGGCTTTGGCAAATTGGAACCGGGCAACTAAGTCCGAGAAGGAAATTGCATTTACTCCCAGCCGCGTTCTAATGCAGGATTTTACCGGCGTGCCGGCCGTCGTGGATCTAGCTGCCATGCGCGATGCCATGCAACGCCTGGGCGGCGATCCATCGCTCATTAATCCCCTTCAGCCGGCTGAATTGGTCATCGATCATTCAGTCCAGGTCGACGAGTTCGGGACTCCGAGGGCTTTTCAGCTCAATGCTGAGCTCGAGTTCCAGCGCAACAAAGAACGCTATGCATTTCTGCGGTGGGGGCAGAACGCATTCCGGAACATGGCGATTGTTCCGCCGGACACCGGCATTGTGCATCAGGTAAATCTGGAATATCTGGCGCGCGTTGTATTTGTGCAGGAGATGAGCGGGGAAAAAGTCGCCTATCCTGACACGCTGGTTGGAACGGATTCACACACGACCATGGTCAACGGCCTGGGTGTTCTCGGATGGGGTGTCGGCGGAATTGAGGCAGAAGCCGCGATGCTTGGGCAGCCGGTTTCCATGTTGATTCCGCCAGTCGTGGGCGTAAAGCTCACTGGCAAGCTGCGTGAGGGAGCGACCGCGACCGATCTTGTGCTCACCATAACTGAAATGCTGCGCAAGCATGGTGTGGTTGGAAAATTCGTCGAGTATTTTGGCTCCGGCCTGGCAGAACTTCCGGTCGCCGACCGCGCAACCATCGCCAACATGTCGCCTGAATATGGCGCAACCTGCGGAATTTTTCCGGTGGACAAAGAAACGCTGGCCTATCTTCGACTGACCGGACGGCCCGATTCACAGATCGCTCTGGTTGAGGCGTATTGCCGAAAACAGGGACTGTTCCATGACGCGAGCTCAACCGAGGCAGAGTATTCGGAGCTGCTTTCTCTCGATCTGTCGGCAATTGAGCCCAGCATCGCTGGACCGAAACGCCCGCAGGATCGAGTGGTCTTGTCAAGAGCGGGCGAATCGTTTCATAGCTCGCTTCCGTCTCTAATCAAACCCGAAGCAGCTGTTCCAGCCGGGAGTGAGCGGAAGCAAGTCGCCCGATGGGAGCAGGAGGGCGGCAGCCCCACTGCAGTCGGTGTTCTGGACGACCGCATCGAAGAGCATGTTTCGCAGAGCGTCAAGAAAAGCCTGCGGCATGGTAGCGTGGTCATTGCCGCCATCACCAGCTGCACTAACACTTCGAATCCATCCGTGATGATCGCTGCCGGACTGTTGGCGAAGAAGGCTGTTGAACGCGGGCTGCAGATTCCCCCCTGGGTTAAGAGTTCGCTCGCGCCCGGATCGAAAGTGGTAAAGGATTATCTCGAGCGTGCCGGCTTGCTGCCCTATCTCGAGAAACTCAAGTTCCACATTGTCGGTTATGGCTGCACTACCTGCATTGGTAATTCGGGACCCTTGCCTGAGGAAGTTTCGAGCGCCATTGACGAGCACAACCTTGTCGTGGCTTCCGTGCTATCCGGCAATCGCAATTTTGAAGGCCGCATCAACCCCGACGTGCGAGCGAATTACTTGATGTCTCCTCCTCTTGTTGTCGCGTTTGCGTTGGCCGGCCGGGTCGATTTCGACATGCGTAAGGACGCAATCGCAAAAGACAAACTGGGCAATCCTGTTTACCTTGCCGACATCTGGCCATCGCGCAGCGAAATCGAAACCGCAATGGGCGGCTCGATCTCGTCGGAGATGTTTCGTCGCAGCTACGGTGAGGTTTACAAGGGTGACGAACACTGGCGTTCTCTTCCCCTGCCAAAAGGCGACACCTATCGCTGGGAGAACGATTCAACTTACATCCGCCGTGCTCCTTATTTCGATGAGATGGCGGTGCATCCCGAGTCGGTTGACGATATTAGAAACGCCCGTGTGCTGGCCATACTCGGAGACAGCGTGACTACGGACCATATTTCGCCGGCGGGATCAATCAAAAAGGACAGTCCCGCGGGCAAATATCTGATCGAGCACAACGTGCAAGCCGTTGATTTCAATTCGTACGGGTCACGCCGCGGCAACCACGAAGTAATGGTGCGAGGAACTTTTGCGAATGTTCGTTTGCGCAACAAAATGGTCAGCGTGGAAGGCGGTTTTACCCGCCATTGGCCTGACGGCACGGAGATGAGTATCTTTGAGGCATCGCAAAAATATCTGTCTGAAGAAGTCCCCCTGCTTATTGTTGCCGGAAGAGAATATGGTTCGGGCTCATCGCGCGATTGGGCAGCAAAGGGTCCGAGGCTTTTGGGTGTGCAGGCTGTGATCGCAGAGAGTTATGAGCGAATTCATCGGTCTAACCTGGTTGGCATGGGCATTCTTCCTCTGCAGTTTGCGGAAGGAGAAAGCGCCGAATCACTTGGGTTGACGGGCGAAGAGGTGTTCGAGATTTCAGGAATCAGGAGCGCGATTGAAAACTTTTCTCCTGCTCAGCGCCTGAGAGTTCGAGCCAGCGGCTCGGACGGCGTAAAGCAATTCGATGCGCTGGTACGCATCGACACACCGCAGGAGGCACAATATTACGCCAACGGCGGCATTCTGCAATACGTTCTGCGGCAGTTGCTGGCAGAGAAACCAAAACCCGAAGCCGCGATGGCCTAGGCGGTTGCTTCATTTGAGATAGTCGAACAGGCTGTTCTGCGGGATTTTTGCGATCGCCTCAACGGTTGCGTTGAGCGCCGTCTCATCGTTTGCCAACTGACTCGCTACTGCAGCCAGGTCAGCACCCCCCACCGTATTGGCTTGCTGGGTGAGATCAAGTTTTTCGGTATTGAGATACGTGCTTTGCGATGTCAGCTGGCTGATGCCGTTGCCATAAAAGACCCGTTGGGCATTAACGCTATTGTAAGCGTTGTCAACTTCGGTCACGGCATTGCCTATATTCGTATTGTTCTCGAGCGCCGTGATCAGATCCTGTATCGACTGAAAAACGTTTCCTCCCGCGGCGGTGAAAATCTGGGAGCCAGGCAAGTTGACCTGCAGTTGATAGCCATTTCCGATCGTGACCTCATTGCTGTCAGCGTTGCCGTTATAAGTCACGCTGGATGGCGAGTTCGCGTCGGCGACGAACGGCTGAACATTGGCGGTGCCTGCAAATATGTATTGCCCCTGATATGAGGTGTTTGCCAGGCTCAGCAGTTGGCTCTGAATGCCACGCACCTGCGCAGCAACATTCGCGCGGTCGGAATCCGATAACGTGCCATTCGCTCCCTCCGTTCCTGCGGTGATTGCAGTTTGAAGCGCGGCAATCACCGAGTTCAGCGTCGAATCTGCCGTCGAAAGCAAACTGTTAACGCTGCCGACACTTTGCTGGAAGGAATCCACCTGAGTGCTCTCGTCGGTGAGCTCCGAAAGCTGCGCCGCACCGGTCGGATCGTCGGAAGGGAAATTAATCGAGCTTCCCGTCGCAATCTCGGTAGCGTCGTTTTGCTCGCGCGCCTGCACTTGTTCGAGGGCTGCAAGCAGGTCAGGCAGGGGATACGGATTGACCCGGGTTGCGCTCATGGATTGGTCAGGGTTCCCATGTTGATCACCGTATAGAGCATTGCGTTGACGGTGGTAACGATTTGCGCAGCGGCGTCGAACGCCTGCTGAAACTGGACCATGTTTGCGGCTTCTTCATTCAGCGAAACTCCAGAGATGCTGCCTCGCTGGTCCTGCAACTGTTGCAAGATGGACTGCGCGGCCGTCAGCTCGGCGGTGCTGTTCGAAACATCGTTTCCCACCTGAAAGACGATGTTGCCATAGTACTGGCTGGGTGTCCCTCCGCCTGAGATGGACTGATTGGCGACGGCCGAGAGGTTCGCCACATTTCCGTTGCTGCCCGGCGTGCCATCAGAACTGGCCGCAATCAGTGATGGATCTGTGATTGCGACTGCCATGTTCACGGCCGCTCCCTGGTCATTTGCGGGTGGCGGAACGAACAAATTTCCACCGGCATTGCCATTGAGATCGAAGCCTTGCTGGTTGGCTGCGTTCAGGCCATCGGCCAGTCCACCTGCCAGGGTATCGAGGCTTGAAAGCAGTCCCGGAATTGTTTGGTCGCGCGCCTGGATCACTCCTCCCAGATCGCCCGAAACGATCTGGTCGGTTATATCGTTAGTGCCCGAGTAGACTTGCTGTGTGCCGGAAGCATCGGCTTGGGTACTGAGAGCAAAACTCTGGCCGCCGGTGACCAGGGGGGACCCGTTCGAGGTAGTCAACGTCAAACCGGTCCCATCACTTTGAATTTCGGAGACATCGATCAGACCGGAAAGCTGATTAATTGCGGCATCGCGCTGGTCTATAAGGGCGCCTGCGCCTTGTCCCACGTCCTGTAAGCTGCTGATTTGCTGATTGAGCCCAGCGATCTGGGCGGTGAGAGTGTTGATTTGTTGGACATCCTGCGTCACATTGGAATTCAGAGACGATTCCTGCTGATTCAGGTTTCGCGCGGTGCTGTTGAACGCATTCGCCACGTTCTGTGCAGCGGTGAGCACGGCCTGCCGCAGCGACGAATCCGACGGATTGGTAGAAAGCTGCTGCAGGCTCGCGAAGAACTTAGAGATTTGCGTCCCGATGTCATTTCCGCCTGTCGACGAAAACTGCACCTGCGTCTGCTGCATCTGAGAAACGTAGGCATTCAGTTGACCTTGTGCCTGCGTCTCCTCCGCTATGCGCATTTGCAAAATCGGGTCGCGCACGCTTTGCAATTGCTGCAGTGAAACTCCCGTCCCGAAGCTTACGTTTCCGATCACGATCGGCGCATTCTCAGAGAGGATCACCTGCTGGCGCGAATAATCTGGTGTGTTAACGTTCGCAACATTGTTGCTGGTGGCATCGAGCGCGCCCTGCTCCGCTTCCAGCGCGCCGGTGGCAATCGCCATCGATCCGAGAAGGCTTCCCATAATTTGCGCTCTATTACTACGCCGGCGGCAGGTAGGTCGCACCTGAATTCGCCAGCACCCGGCAAAAGATGTCGACGGTTCTCCGCCCGCGCCGAATCAGAGCCGCTTGCACCTGGTTCAAGCATCGAAGCTCATCTCTTATTTTGAGAACTTCGTCAATCACGGCTGCATCGTTCATCGTTTCCCGGGTAGTGTTTTGTGCGACTGCATGACGCAGAGCGCTACAAACGTGCTTTTGACAGGTGACATTGCAGATAAACTGGACGAGGTCGGATTGGCAGATGGCATTGTTGCTTCTTCGTAACGCCCCCGCTAATTGCCTCATCAGCTCTAACCGTTGCGGCAAACTGGCAAGATCGGATTCCATCGAATGCGGTGCTCCAACTCCTCAGGCCAGACTGTCGACTTCGTGCGCCGGTTGTTCAGGAGGCTCCGGGGTCTGGTCGCTCTCGTCTTCTCGTCTGGGCCTGGCAGGCTGCCGGGGGCGACGCTGATCGCCCTGCCGGTCGGGCCGCTGCGAGCTCAATGGGTTCGCCCCCGAGGTAGGTTCCAACTGATCACTGATTCCCCCGCTCGAAATCTCGTCCATACCTCGGGCCCACTATTATGCTGCCGCCCGCAACTGAAGCTGCGAGATCATGGCGTCCGCAGTTTGCTCTGGGGTGACCACATAGCTGCCCTGACTCACCGCCCGGCTCAAAGCTGCTACTTTTTCCTGCAGCACCTCGGGTGTTTGCACAACCTGAGCCACTAACGCCTGCACTCGCCCCTGAGCAAACGACAGTTGAGCGGTATCAGACGCCGACGCGCTGCTCCCCGCAATGACGTTTTCGGCCGCAGAGTTGGTGCTCTTTTGTGTGATCTCCTCCGTCCCCGAAGGCCGTTCCGGAATTTGCCGGTTTGGATCGACTCTCATTGCACACTCCTTGAATTCCCTTGCAATTCAAGTATCGGCACCAGATGAAAAAGCTTTAACGCCTTTTTAATGCGCATATGGTCCCGCACGCCGGGGTTCCCATATACCTGCTCCATCGGCATGCGGCAGCGGAACTTTAGTGGCTTGTGCCTCTGTCCCTTGGGACACTGCACCTTCAGCATGAACGAGGTGCGGAAGTATGGTTCTTGCGATGCCGATCCCTCCGGCGTCAGCCAGGCTCGTCGTTAGCGTCTGCATAGCGATGGCATGATATGTGTCCGCGCTCGCGTCTTCTTGTTTCTTGCCGGGAAGGGTCGAGAAGGCGCGCTCCAGTCCGCTGAACAGCGAATTCAAAAGCACTGCTTCAAACTGGATTGCAGCCCGCATCGCCTTTTGACCGCGGGAATCGTCGGCTGGAGCTGATGTCGAGTTCACCGCCGAGACAACTTGCATCAGATCACCTCCAGATCGGCTTCGAGGGCCCCAGCGGCTTTGATCGCCTGAAGGATCGCGATCACGTCGCGCGCGGTGGCTCCAATTCTCTGCAGATCGCTTACCAGCTCTTCCACGTTCGCCCCTTCGTTCAACTCGATGCGACGAGCGGGAGGTTCCTCCACCTTGACGGCGGTCTCGGGCACGACCGTCGTCTGTGCTTGCGATTGCGGGCTCGGTTGCGAGACCGCAAACTGCGTGGAAACCTCAATCGCCAGGTTGCCATGCAGGATGGAGACTGCTCCCAGCCGTACATTCTTGCCCATCACCACGGTCCCGGTGCGCTCGTTGACTACTACCTTGGCGCGGCGGTGCACTTCAACGGTGAGCGTCTCGACTCGGGCAAGAAGTGCAGGAAGATCAGGCTCGGCATACGCTCCAGGGTCGATGGTCACGCTTCGACTGTCGATGGCAGAAGCAATGTCGTGCTTATATTCCCGGTTGATGGCTGCTGCGACAGCTTCTGCCGTTAGAAAATCGGGGTCGTTGAGCAGCAGCGACAGCCGCCCCAGTTTGCTCAAGTCAATCGAGGTATCGTGCTCAACCACGCCGCCGCCGGGAATGCGGCCGGTGGTCGGGTGGTTGACTTGTTTCGTGGTCGCTCCGGCGCCTTCGGTGTAGCCTCCCACAACGAGCGGACCTTGCGCCTCGGCATAGACCTGACCGTCAGCGCCATAGAGAGGCGTGAGCAGTAGCAGTCCACCTTCGAGGCTGCGCGCATCACCGGCTGAAGAGACGGTTACGTCGAGCCTGGTTCCCGGGCGCGCAAACGGAGGCAGATTTGCCGTCACAAAAACGGCGGCAACATTCTTGACGATGATGGTGATTGCCGGCACCTGCACCCCCATTTTCTGCAGGATGTTCGCCAAGGTTTGCGTGGTAAAGATCGTCTGCTGCTTGTCGCCAGTATTCTTCAAACCGACGACGACGCCGTAACCGACCACCGGGTTTTCGCGCACCCCTTCGATGCTGGTAATGTCACGAATAAACGCCCTACGCACGGTATCATCGGCGTTAACCCTGGGCAGGAGCATCAGCAGCCAGATCAAGGAAATGAATCTCTTCATACAGATCCCATTAGAAACCGATAAGCCGCAGCAAGCCCCGCACTAATAGATTTGGCGGGCGAACTCCATCGCTCAGCACTCCTTTACCTTTGAGTTCGAGCTCGAGATCAGCGACGAGATTGGATTGAATAGTGCCATTCGGTGCAATATCGCCGGGCCTGACCAATCCTCTCAGCAGAATCGTCTGCTTCTCGTTGTTCATGGTCAGCTGGCGTTCCGCTTCAATCACCAGAGCGCCACTCGGCAGCACCGCCACGACTCGCCCCGCAAAAGTATCGGTCAGAGCTGAGGACGATGCCGCCTGCGATTTCCCGCTCAGCGTCGCGGATGAATTTGGCGAGAAAATGCTGGCTACGCCGCTGGTCTTCAGATGCCCCGCCAATGCGGTGATGCCTGAACTCGCGTTGAACGTCCGCGCTGTAGAGAGGCTGGCAGCGTTAGTTGCGGTCGTACCTTGTGACACGACAATAGTGATCAAATCTCCGACTCGCATGGCTTTATAGTCAGCGCCAAGGTTCGAAAACAATCCGTTGTTCGTCCAAATGCTTCCGAGCGCAAGAGCAGAACCGGGCGCGAACTGCTGCATGCGGGAGATATAGGCAGCCTGGGTTTCATGCTGAATGCTGTTATTGTTGGGTTCCTTCTTTTTCCCCAGCAACGCTGACGCGGCGGAGAGTACCAGCAGAAGAGTTGTGATTCGTCGACCCATAGCTATAGGTTCGCTTCGACCTGATCCGCAGCGACAACTCTTGCATGAATCATGCGGCGTCGCTGCGCATCGAAGACCTTGATTTCCTGCCCAAGTGTTCCGCTTTGCAGGCAGATGACCGGCAGAGACATTTGCATCCCTACATCCTGCAGAGTGAGAGTGGCGCCGTCTCCTTTGTGAACTAAGTCTTGGAGTTTCTCAGATGAAGCACCAGGCTCCTGATGTCCTTGTTCTTCTCCGAGCGAATTGCAAAATTGCGCGGCACCGGCCGGTGGAACTACTACTTGCACGACAAAACTGCCGCACAGACTGCGCTCGCGGCAACGTAGTTGTGCCTGAGGAAGCTTGTCCCGAAGATCGCACCGCCAATTGGCTACCTCGAGCGCAGCATTTTCTCGGGCAGAAAAAAACTCCTTTGGCCAGCGAAGACCGGCGCTGCGCATTATCGCCGTTGTAAGGCCCTGCCGAGTCGAGAACTTCTCGAGAGCGTCACGGATGTTCACCTCCCGAATCGGCCAAGCGGCGCGGTAGACATTAACGAACGCAGGAATGCGAAGCTGGCCGATCAGATCGGATTGACTGTGAATTGCATTTGCAATTTGTTCGGCTGAAAGAGTTCGCCATGTCCCAATTTCCGGGGTATGGCAGAGTTTCACATGCGAACTCGCTTGTCGTATGCCTTCAGGCGCGTCATCCAGTAACAAATCAGAAAGCATGACAATGTCCGAATTGCTACGGGCGACCTGTTTCAGCTCAATCGGTCGATCCAGACCGCAAGCGATGGCCGCCTCAAGCAGAAGCAGGACCAGTCCAGCCCGCATGCCGAACCGCAAGAGTTTCACGCTTCCTCCGTTATCGCCCGAGGTTATTCAAACCTTGGAACATTTCGTCAGCCGCTTGCACCACGCGAGAGTTCGCCTCGTAGGAACGTTGGGCCACAATCATCTGCACAAACTCCTCAACCACATCCACGTTCGACTGCTCCAGATAGCCCTGCCCAATCGTTCCCAGACCTTCGCTGCTTCCCGGCGAGCCAACGATCGGATCTCCCGAACCGGTTGTCTGGAGGAACAAGTTGTTTCCCACGCTGTTCAGCCCGGCGGGATTTGGAAAGAGCGCGAGCTGGATCGAACCGACCTGCTGGGCCGCTGTCTGGCCAGCCTGCGTGACACTTACCGTGCCGTCGCTTCCGATGGTGATTGAGGTCACGCCGCTAGGGATCGTGATCCCGGGCGTGAGTGCATTTCCATCGGCGGTGACCACGTTGCCATTGGCATCCAGCTGGAATGCGCCGCTCCGTGTGTAGGCGGTTTCGCCGGTAGGGAGCGTCACCTGAAAGAAACCATTTCCTTGAATCGTCAGGTCGAGCGGATTTCCGGTGGCGCTGAAATCGCCCTGCGTCTGGACAATTTCCGATGTGGCGGAACGCACCCCCAGCCCGATCTGCAATCCTGCCGCGATCGTCGTCTGCTGTGTCGCCGCCGAACCCGGCATTAATACGTTCTGATAGAGCAAATCTTCAAACTGCAGCCTGCGCTTCCGAAACCCGGTGGTGCTAGCGTTGGCAAGGTTATTGGCAACATTGTCCAGGTTGGTTTCCTGGGCGCTCATCCCGCTGGCCGCTGTGTACATGGCACGAAGCATAGGTCAGGCTCCTAAACCTTGGGCAAATCGTTGGCAGCGATATGATCAAAATCAGACTCGAAAGTTGACATGCAGCGCTCCATCATCTCGGCCTGCCGCTGCGTCATGATCAAGCTCACGACGGCCCGTACAGGATCCACATTTGAGGCCTCCAGTTCGCCCTGACGAAGTGAGGAAGACGGCGAGGGCTGGACGCCGTTGGCTGACACCGAATAAAGCGAGTTCCCCTCGGCCACCAGCCTGGCGCCGGGTTTGAATTCCACGATACGCACCTGGCCGGCGACTGCGCCGTTTGTCGAAATCGTGCCATCCGGACTGAAGGTGAGCTCTCCGGCAGGCAAGGTGATCGGGCCGGTTGCCCCAAGCACCGGCTCGCCTCGGGCGGTGATCAACTGGCCTCTTGCGGAAACCTGAAAGTTACCGTCGCGCGTGTACATGGTTCCTGCCGGAGTTTGTACGGCGAAAAATCCGGGGCCCTTGATGGCAAGATCAAGAGGATTTCCCGTTTGCTGCAAGTTACCGCTCTGCATCTGGAGGTGGGTACTCGCCATGGCATTGAAATCGTTGACGACGTTACTTAGCGGATCAGCCCTTGCCGTGTAGGAACCCGCCAGCAGCGATTGAAAGGCCGCATCCTGCGAGCGGTAGCCTGGAGTGTTTACGTTTGCCAGATTGTTCGCGATCAGGTCGAGAGCTTCTGTCTGTGCTCGCAGACCGGCACAGGCGGCGTAGTATCCACTGCTCATTGAGTGTCCCCGCTCCGTAGCAAGCATTCCTGGTGCCAGGAAGAAGGAGTACGGGACTTCAGATCAACAAAGATTTAATCCGTGGCACGGTGTTTTCGCGGGGAAGAGAAACCCGACAAACAGTTTTTTCCGGTTGAAATGGCAGATAGGCAGGAATTGCCTCCTGGGAGTGAGGCTCAGCTGTGAATCTCAAGTGAGACGACAATAATTCCGCCTTCAAAGTTGAACGTCACATCCAGGGAGCCGGCGTCGGCTAAAGAGTGCGTTTGATAATCGTCGCCCGTGATCACCGTTGGGACCGATAACATACACCCATCCGCCGCAGCGCCCAGCTTGTTTTTGAAATTTCCTGCAACCACGTTACATAATTCGCCGACCGCGTCCCACACGCGCTCGTCTCCGTCGCTGATTTCCGTTCCCAGCATCTTGGAGGTGACAAGAGCCGCCGACTGCAGGCTGCAGCGAATGCTCAACACACCACACAATTGCCCTGCCAGTCCCACCATGGCGGTGAGTTCCGTGGCGCGCAACTCCAGACCATCGCCTGATCCTATCTTTGCTCCAAGAACAATGTCGAATACTTCGCGGACGGCGGTTTCGAGCGAAGCCCGCCAGCTTTCCTGCACGCCTTTGATAGTTGCCTGGGTTGGTGAGTTCGTCATTTCTCTTCCAGCAGCGGGATGACGTGTTGCTTGACCTGTTCCGGGGTGAAAGGTTTTCGGATATAGCCCCGCGCACCCATGGACAAGGCTTTCACCACATGCGACTCGCTGCCCTCGGTTGTGATCATTACGACTGGAATAGTTTTAAGGCTCGGATTCGACTGTAGTTGCTGAAGAAACTCGATTCCGTCCATGACCGGCATATTGATGTCGCACAGGATCAGATCTACGGCCGCTCCGTTGAGCGCTCCCAGGGCTTCGGCGCCATTGCTCGCTTCCCTTACCTCGGAGAAGTCGATCCCTGCCTGCCGAAGGGAGCGCTCCACGATCTTACGCATCACCGAGGAATCATCCACGATGAGCGCACATATCTTCTTCATGGGTGTTTGCCTCCAGCGAGAATGCGCAGTCGCTTAAGCCCAGAGTTTGATAGGTCTGTCATATCCGGTTCGCTCTAAGCTTCATCGGCTGGGGCTAGGTATGACTTTAGTTAGCTTCATTTCCTTCCGAAATATGCTGTTCATCCAGCGCAGTCCGCGGGGCTGATTATTGCTTTTGACCATTGCCACCCTACGTTTTCATTACAAAGGGTCGAGCGGAAAAGGAGGTTGGCAATATCGGGTCCTCTCTGCAAGCGGGCCCAAATCCACTCGCCACAACCTACGATGCGCGCCTGCTCGGCTCCCAGCTTTAAAGCGTAATTGCTGGTGATGCGGGCGATTTCAGCCGCCGGACGCCAGCTCTCAAACAAGAAATCGCCGAGTTCCTGGTTACGGCCGAGCTGTTCAAGGGCCCCGTCCATAAAGCGACGGCCAACCAGGCATGCATCCGTTCGGCACTGCAGCATCTGCTCAATCGCATAAAGAACGTTGTAGTTGAGCTCTTCGCAAAAACCCAGATGGAAAACTCTGGTGGTCTCTACAAACCGCAGCGGGACCATGCGGTAGCATTCGAGCAAGCGATACGGCAGCATGTGAGCCGCACACGGGTCAATTGCAAGAGCATGAAAAAGCACAGGACATGCCCACTGCAATCCCAGCGCCGCGGTAACTTGTTCTTCGGTAACAAAACGAAGTCTTTCGAGATACCTTCCGATTCGCTCTTTGCCCTCCCGGCGCTGCAGTTCGAGCGCCGCCCGGAGTTGGTGGTTGGTGAGCTGGCCCCGCGAAATCATCAGCAAACCCAAGGGAATGCGGTGGCGTACCCCCCGGCGTGGCGAACTGGCGCCCAAGGCACGCGCGATCTGGTTTGCGGCGGCCCGTTCAAAGCACTGCGGAGAGCAGTACCAGCGCTCGTGCAGCCGGATTCTTCCCCTTCGCCAGAAGATGCGACGGAAAAAGCGGCGAAGCGTGGTGCAATCCCGATCGCCACAGGCGAGCGGCGCAGCGTCGGCAAATGCCGACTTTATCGTTTTCATCAGTTTCACTGGGCGGCGAACCCATCCTTGGCGGAATCTAACGGCGTCGCAATCTCTGAGACCCGCAAGCCGTAGTTTCCATCGACGACCACAACTTCCCCCCGGGCAATCAGCTTGCCATCCAACAGAAGTTCAACCGGTTCCAACACTTTACGATCGAGTTCCACGACCGATCCGGGACCAAGTTCCAGAACTTCCTTCAACCGCAGGGTTCTTTCTCCGAAGCGCAGGCTGAGCTCCAGTTCGACATCCATGAGCAGACTGAGGTTTCGGTCAAGAGCATTGGTATCAGGAGGGAGAGGAAGAACTGCGTCTTGGGCGGGTGCGGCATTTGCCTGGGCAGCCGCCAGTGCCGCGCTTAAGGCGGCACTGACTTGCCACTCGATCGCGACTTTAAATGGCACGTCTTCGCCGGCTATAAGCCAGCCGCTAGCGCCTGCCGCCCAGGATGGGGGCGCACCCGACGCGATGACCAGTTGCACCTCACCCCATCGCGGTTTGAGGGCGGTTGCCACCTGCCCGCCCACCTGGCGGAAAAGCTCCTCGTTCGCCTCGCGATTTTCAGGCTTGAACTCTGCCGCCTCGTTCAGCGGTTCGGCTATAAACGTCTGCGCAAGCGCCAGGGCCAGCGACTGCGGCAGCCGCAGGCTCATCTCACCCCGCAACGAACCGCTCGCTGCAATTAATAGATGCAGGTCAGTGGCGGTGGCGGGAGGCGGGCCAGGCGCCGGCTGGGCCGGAGATTGCAAGGGGAAAGCTTTGCCTGTGATCTGCCCCAGCACCTCGGAAATGCTCGCCGCCCAGACCTCGATGAAATCTCGCGGCGCAGAGTCGGGTGGCGACGGGGGACTGGCAGGAACAGAATTAGAGATCTCAGGATCGCTCATAGCGTAGGCTTTGTGCCGGAGGCTGTTCCGTCTCCGAGCCGAGGTGCTCGATCACCTGTGCCAGGCGCTGACCGCCACGGCGGGCGATGCGGGCGCTGAACATGCGCTCGCCTCCTACTTCGAGTACGGCGAGTTGGTCCACTGTGCAGGGCATTTTCAGTAAAGCGCCCGCAGTAAGACGGACCACCTCGCGAAGCGGTACCCGCGGGATGCGCATGGCTAGCCCCGCGGCAAATCGCGCATTGAGCAAACGCCGGCGCAGTTGTTGTTCGGAACCGGGGCTGGCTCGCGACTTGGTGCGCTCCCAGCCTGCCGAAACCTTGCGTAACAACGCATTTGATTCAGCTGCAGGCACGACGATATTCAGGCTGCCCCGGCTTTGGGCGACATTGATTTCGAAACTGAGGGAAAGCGTCTTCTCCTCCGGCGGCATCAGACGCTGCACCTGGTTGGCCTGCTGACGATCCTCGAATTGAAATTCCAGAGACAATGCCTGCCACGCAGTCTGCAATTCCCGGCAGATAATGCGCACCACGGTTTCTAGAATCTGCTCCTCGATTTCCGTCATGCGGCGTTCGGCGGAGGTACTGGTGGTCTTTCCCTCGCCTCCCACCAGCACGTCAATGATGGGAAAGGCAACCGCAAGGTCGAGCTGCAACAGTGCAGTCGCGTCGTGAGGCGCCAGCTTGCAGGAGGCTAGATAGGTCACCTCGGGAATGCTCCCCAGAAACTCTCCGTACGTAATGTGCTCGGCCGAGACCAGGGCGGCAGAAAACTCAATGCGCAGGTAGGCGGCGACGGCATGCGTGAGGTTTCGGGCAAAGCTTTCATGCAAGGTGCTGATCCACTGCACCTGTTCCCGCCCGATTTGCCCCGCCTGCCGGGCGTCCCAGGGAGTCACGGTTTGGGCGATAGTCTTGCCGCCGGTGCCGCGTGCGGCACGTACCATCGAGTCAATTTCTTCCTGCGTCAGAACCTTTTCCATCGCGGAGTCCTTATTTTTATAACTACACGCCTCCCGAAGTGCCTTTGGCCTTCTCTTGCGCCGAGCGCGCGCCGCTGATCTCCGCCAGCCGCGCTCGCAGTCGGATGACCGCCATCGAGTGAATCTGCGAAACCCGCGATTCGCCGACACCCAGAACCATGCCGACCTCCTTCATGGTCAGCTCGTCAAAGTAATAGAGGGCCAGAACCTGACGTTCCTTCTCCGGCAAATCGCGTATGGCACGGGCAAGCAGCTCTTTCATCTCGGAGCGCAGGCATTGCAGCAGGGGCGTCTCTTCGGAAGGATTGGGCAGGTATTCACACAGATCCTCTTCCCGGCCATCGCGAGGCGACTGCACCCTGAGACTGCCGATTTCAAGCCCGTCCAGTTCGCGCAGCAGCTCCTGCAATGCCTTCAAATCCACGCCGAGTTTGCGGGCCAGCTCCGGCTCGGTTGGGTTGCGCCCCAGCTGCGCACAAAGCGCGCTCTGTGCCTCTTCCAGCTGCCGTGCTTTGCGGCGCAGATCGCGCGGACTCCAGTCCATCTCGCGCAGGCTGTCGAGGATGGCGCCGCGAATGCGAAATTTGGCGTATGAGCCGAACTGCACATGCTTGGTCCGGTCAAATTTGTGCAGGGCGTCGATCAGGCCCAGCACTCCCGCATGGACCAGGTCTTCGAACGGCACATGGCGGGGGAGGCGTTCATGAATGCGGCGCGCAATATAGCGCACCTGCGGCAGCTGCTCGGTCAGGAGCTGCTCGCGTTCCGCCTCATCCTGCCAGGCGGTATAGGCTTGCTTGGGGGCTTCCATCATGATGCGTTCCTAATATGCGCCGCGATGATTTTTCGAAACGGTTACGGTCTATTTCACAGTTCCGAGGGATTGCACCGACACCACAGGAGGAATTTCGGCCGGGGAGAGCACCACAAGCTTGGGAATGAAAGGCTCGAGCAGGCGCTTGATATGAAAACGCGCCGGAGTGGAGCACAGCAATACGGGGCTGGCCAGCGCCACCTGATCTCCCGCCACCCGCCGCAGGCCTTCGAGAAGGCGGCGCACAAATGACGGCTGCAGGGCTTGCGCGGGGCCACCCGCTGCTGCCGGGTTTAGGGCCCGGTTAATTTCTTCCTCAATCGCGGCATCAAGCGTGACTACCCGAAGCTGCCCATCATCCGCAATCAAAGGACGAATCAGGGCCCGGCCCAGCGCCTGTCGCACCGCCTCGACCAGAGTGACCGGATTCTTATTAACCAGCGCGGCTTCGAGCAGAGTTTCGAGGATCGTGGGCAGGTCGCGGATCGAGACCTGCTCGCGCAGCAACTGCTGCAGCACCTTCTGTACTTCTCCGAGACTGAGAACTTTCGGCACCAGTTCTTCCACCAGCTTGGGATGGCTCTCGGCCAAACGATCCAGCAACCGCTTGGCCTCCTGGCGCGTCAGCAGCTCCGCCGCGTGTTGCTTGATGACCTCTGCAAGATGCGTCGCCAGCACTGACGTCTGGTCCACCACCGCATAGCCCTTGCTGAGCGCTTCGGTCTGCAGGGCGGGAGCGATCCACAGGGCCGCCACCCCGAATGCCGGCTCTTTGGTGGGAATGCCGTTCAATGCTGGTTGCGTCGCCTCCGAACTGATCGCCAGCAGATGGTCTTCATGCATCTGCCAGCGTGCGACCTCGACTCCGCGCAAAGAGATGACGTATTCGCGCGGCTTCAATTTGGCGTTATCGGTGATGTGTACCGGAGGCACGATGAAGCCGAGCTGCATGGCGAGATTGCTGCGCAGTGCCTTGACCCGCGCCAGCAGCTGTCCCCCGCGCTGGCTGTCGACGAGCGCAACCAGGCCGAATCCCACCTCCAGGCCCAACTCATCGAGCTTGAGCAGCTCTTCCAGCGACTCTCCTGGTTTCTTGGCTTTTTCTTCCTTCTGCTTGTCGTTCTCCTTGTCTTTGCCATCAAGTTGGTCCGGAGCTTCGGGCGCTCGCCAGGCCAGCAGTCCGGTGAGCCCGGCAAGCAATAGAAAAGAAAACTTGGGAAGCCCGGGTATGGCCGCCAGCGTCAGCATCACTCCCGAGGCGATGAACAAGGGACGCCTTCCGGAAAGCAGCTGCCGCCGCACATCGCTCGACAGCGTCATGCCCGATGAGGCGCGGGTCACCACCATGCCCCCTGCCATTGAGACCAGCAGCGAGGGGATCATGGTGACCAGGCCGTCGCCCACGGTGAGGATGGTGTAGGTCTTGAGCGCCTCGCGGAATGGGATGTCAAGCTGAAAGACTCCAATCAGAAAGCCGGCGATAATGTTGACAACAGTAATAAGGATGGTCGCGAGAGCGTCCCTTTGATTGAAGCGGGCCGCGCCATCCATGGCGCCGTAGAATTCCGCTTCATGGGCAATCTGCTCGCGCCGCGCCCGCGCCTGCGCCTCATGGATGAGACCGGCATTCAGGTCGGCGTCAATGGCCATCTGCTTGCCCGGCAAGGCATCGAGGGTAAAGCGCGCCGTGACTTCTGCCGTGCGTACCGCGCCGTGGCTGACCACGATGTACTGAATGGCAATCAGCGCGGCGAAGAGCACGAAGCCCACAAGGTAGTTCCCGCCGACCACAAACTGTCCAAAGGCGCGAATCACCTGGCCGGCGGCCGCCGCCCCCTCGTTGCCGTGCAGCAGAATGCGCCGGCTGGAGGCCAGATTTAACGAGAGCCGGAACAAGGTCAGCAGGAGCAACAAACTGGGAAAGACCGAGAACTGGGCCGGGCGAAGAATGTTGATCGCAGCCAGCAGAACGATCACCGAAGCCGTGATGCTGGTGGCCAGAAGCAGATCCAGCAGCCACGCGGGCAGCGGCACCAGCATGACAAAGACCATGCCCACCGCGGCGACGGGCAACGCCCAGTCCATCAGCGGGGTGCCGCGCTCCGGCGCTGTCATGGTCTTTATTGCCACACTCACGCTCCAGGATTTTCAGCCGTCGTCTGCCGTGCCCGCTCCTCGGCGCGATAAATTGCCGCCAGGATCGCCGCCACCACCGCATACAGTTTCGGCGGAATCGCCTGCCCTACCTCAATGGCTCGATACAGCGCCTGAGCCAGCGGGGGGTTCTCGACAATCGGAATGCGGTTCCAGCGGGCGATTTCTTTAATCTGTTGGGCGAACAGGTGGCGTCCTTTGGCCACCACCACTGGAGCGGCCATCTCCATGCGGTATTCGAGCGCCACGGCAAATTCCGTCGGATTGGTAATCACCACTGCCGCCCTCTTCACATCGTCGAGCATGCGGCGGCGGCGCAGCTGCCGCCGGATTCGCCGAATCCGGCTGCGGGTGGCGGGGCTGCCCTCGGTCTCTTTGTACTCGTCGCGAATGTCCTGCTTGCTCATGCGCAATTCGCCCGACAGCCGGTGCCGCTCCAGGGCAAAATCGGCCGCGGACCACAGCAGCATGATTAGAGCGCCCTTCCAGGCAACCTCGAAGCAGTGGCTCATGGCAAAGCCTGCGACAGCGCGCCCCGGCTGATGGGGCAAGGTCAACAACGCTGCCCAGTCGCGCGAAATCACGCCCACCGTCACATAAATGATGGCCGTACCCGGCAGCAGAGACTTGGCGAGACGCGCGATGGAAGAAAGCGAAAAAAGCTGTTCCAAGCGCGTGGCAGGATTCAACCGCGCGAGCTGAGGCTGCAGTGGGCTGAAGGAAAACACCAGTCCGCCCTGGGCGAAGGCGCCGGCTATGGCGACGACCCAGCTCAACGCCAGAATCGGCCCCACTGTGCGGATCATCCCATATCCCGGCTGTGTCAATGTGACATTTACCCGTAAGGATGGCTCCGAAGACGCGGAATCGAGTGAGCTGCGCAACAGTTCGCGCCAAGCCCCGGCAAAGCTGGCAGCCTGGGCGCCGGTGATGAGCACGGTCGCCCCTATGGCCAGGCCCGAGATCAGGTCGCGGCTGCGCGCCACCTGTCCCTGCTCGCGCGCCTTTTGCCGCCGCCTCGGCGTTGCCTGCTCGGTCTTGCTGCTGTCTGCCAATTCAATCCCCCTGCCGCAGGCTTACCGTGCCCAATGCAACAACCGCTGGCCATGGTTGAGGGCCGCAAGAAAATAATTGCCGAATAGTTGCGGCCAGAACCTTAGCGAAATTGCCAGAGTTGCAATGCCGAGCGTCGCCTTGATCGAGATGCCAATGAACAAAATCGGAAATTGCGGCGAGACCCGCGCCAGGAAACCCAATGCCAGATCCACTAACAGCGTGAGTGCTAAAACCGGCGCGGCAATCTGCAAACCCATGAGCCAAATCCCGCCTGCCATCCGCAACAAATCACCGGAGCTGCGCAGACCCAGAACCGCCCTGCCCGGCGGAAGGTAGATGAAACTGGCGGCCAACCCGCGCAAGATCCAGTGATGAACATCGAGCGCGAGGAAGATCAGCAATACCGTGAGCTGGGCAAAAACAGCCAGTACCGGTGAATCGGCCTGGCTTTGCGGATCAAGCAAGGTCACCAGGGAAAATCCCGCTTGCGTGCCAATAAACTGTCCCGCAGCTTGCGCGGCATCGAGAACGAACTGCATGGTCAAACCCAGCGCCAAACCGATCAACATCTCTCCTCCGACGACGAGCACGAGGTCCGTCTCCCCGAGGTCAAGCTGGACGGGTGAGAACACGGGATACAACAATGCCGTAAGCACCAACGTCAACCCCGCCTTTACCGGAGCCGAAATGGTTTCACTGCTGAAAAACGGAGCGAACAGCATCAGGCCTCCAATGCGCACGCCGGTACACAGGCCGGCGATAAGCAGTTGCTGCAGATGAAGAGTTTCCATGCCGCCTTGTCATTTCAGGTACGGACGAAAGTCCACCAGCAGGCCCACCGTGAACCACGCCATGCGCCGCACCATCCACGGCAGGAGTACGAATATCGCAGCCGCGACCGCCGCCAGCCTCGGCACCGCGGCCAGCGTGTTCTCCTGCAATGAGGTCAGCACCTGTAAAACATTGATGGCGAGGCTGACCGCGGTCGCCACGATCAGCAAGGGCGCCGCCACCCACAGCGCCGACTCCAGCGTCTTGCGTCCCAACTCAACGACTTCGGCTTCCCCCATGGCCTCTCCTCAGCTAAAACTTTTCATCAGCGAGCCCACCAGCACGTTCCAGCCGTCCACCATCACGAACAGCAGGATTTTCAAAGGCGTGGAGATGACCACCGGTGGCAGCTGCAACATCCCCACCGATGTGGTAATCGCGGCCACCACCATGTCCACAGCCAGAAAAGGAAGATAAAGGGCCGCCCCGATCTGAAAGCCCGCTTTCAACTCCGAAAGAATGTAAGCCGGCGCCACAATCCGCATGCCCAGATCTTCTGGCCGCGCCGGGCGCGGCTCCTTCGAGAGCTCGACAAATAATGCCAGATCCTTTTCGCGGGCATATTTCAGCATGAACTTCCGCAACGGCGCTGCTCCCCGCTCGATGGCTTGCATGGCGTCCACCTGGCCTCGCTCGTAGGGGACGATCGCGGTCTCATAAATGGCTTCGCCCACGGGCTGCATGAAGAAAAAAGTCAGGATCAGGGCCAGCCCGATCAGCGTCTGGTTGCTGGGCGTGGCTTGGGTTCCCAGCGCCTGGCGCAAAAAATGGAACACCACCAGCAGCCGTGCGAACGGAGTCATCGCGAGCAGCAGCGATGGCAGCAGGGTCAACAACGTGAGCAGAATCACGATGTTCCATGAAACCGATCCCGATGATCCTCCGGGTGCAGTCCAGGAGAGCGAACCGGCGCGCGGCTTCACGGCCCATGCCAGGCTAGTTGAACCGAGCGCTGCAGCGAGAACAATGGGGGCCAGCCACCGCACACGTTGCCACGTCACCGGGTCACCTCGCGTGCGGGCGTTTTCTCCGTCTCCTTCGGGGCGCGATCGGAAAGCCGGGCCAGCATCGCCACGGAATTGCTACTCCCGCCAATCAGAAACCGCTGTTGTTCGAACTCAATCACTGCAATGAACCGATGCTCACCAAGGGTTACGGTTTCGGTTAAGCGCAGCTGGCGAGACGGCCGCGGCCGCCACAGAGCACGCAATCGTCTCGCCCATCGGTGAGGCAGGAAAAACGTTCGGCCCAGGACGGTGGGCGGAGGCATCGTTGCCGCTGCCTCCTGATCGCCTTCATCGATCATCATCACGCCAACTCCGTCACGCGCACCGCCAGCTGCGAACCGACAACTTCAAATTCCCCATACGCCACCAGTTCCCCATTCACCCTCAATGGAACGTCAGTGCCGATGTGCCAGTGGGAATCAATCACCGACCGCTTTTGCAATCGCAAAAGATCGCCGACCGTAAACCCCGGTAAAGGAAACTCCACGACCAGGCTGCACGAGAGTCCCATGACACGTTTCCAGGCAGCGGGATCTTGTGCCGGATCCGTGGCTGTGATCGGTGCTGGCGCCGCTCCCGCCATCAGCTTTCAAACCAAGATTTCAATTTGCTTATGCAGGCGAACTGGCGCAAGGCGCTCAGGATCGCTCGGTGATGTTTTTGCAAGTTGGATACCGAAAAGATGAGGAAAGGATTGCATGGGTCGAACCCCATGAAAAGGCAATGAAACGCGGCAGCTAACGCCGGCAAAGGGGGCGACTGCCCTTAGAACTGCTTGCCAGGTTAAGGAAGTTTCATTAAAAGCACTGCTTTCCGGTGCAAGATGCGTGCCCGTCCTGAACGACAGGCACGCGCCGGTACTGATTAAGTCTGTTTCAGATTGATCGTGTCCTGAGTAATTGTGTCGAAGGTGGTTACAGCTTTGGCATTGGCTTCAAATGCCCGCTGCGCCACGATCAAGTTTGCGAACTCGGTTGCGATGTCGACATTGGAAAGCTCGAGCGACCCGCCTGACAATGTGCCCCGCCCACCAGTTCCAGGCACTCCCAGCACTGCCTGTCCCGAGGCGAGCGTGGGAATGAAATCGGTATCTCCGTTACGCTGTAATCCTTGTTCGTTCGAAAAACTGGCCAGGGCCAGTTGCCCTAGTGCAGCAGTTTTGCCGTTGCTGAACGACCCAGTGATGGTTCCATCTGGGCCGATGGCAAAATTCAGCAATGACCCCGAACTGGCGCCATCCTGTTGGGTGGCTGTGGTACTGTCCGGCGCCGCCACTTGAGAGATCACCGGGGTCGCCCCATTCAGCACGTTCCAGTTGAAGGTCATATCTTGCGCACCGTCTGCAAACCCATTGATAGCAATGCCCGTTATATTTCCTAGGCTGCCGTTGGCGGCGGTGGAAATCAGCGTGCCGTCGCCATTGAAGGTGAGTGTGCCGGTTGACAAGACTCCCGTCGGGGCGGGATTGGCAGGCGCGAGATCGCTCGCCGGAATCGACAGGCTGTATCCCCACGTGTTCGTAGCCGTCTTCGTAAAGCTGAATGTCAGTGTGTGAGTGTTGCCCAGCGAATCGTAGATGGTCACCGGCGTTGTGTAGGTCGTTCCCACAGCGTCTCCAGCGTTGAGATTGGTGTCAATCTGCACGTTTTGCGTTGCCGCCGGAGGGCTGGTGATTCCCGCACCCAGCTGCAGTGGCGCCACACCGCCCGCGGTGTTCACCACCCCGTTGACTGCGGGATAACCCAAGACCTGTTGGCCGCCGCTGGTGACTAGAAAGTCGCTTGAGTCGATGGTGAAGTCCCCCGCTCGCGTGTAACTGGTGACGCCACCCTGCTGTACCGCGAAAAAGCCGTCTCCCTGGATGGCCACATCCGTCGGCACCCCAGTTGATTGCAGGCTGCCCTGGGTAAAGTTGCCAGGCATTGATCCGACCTGCGCACCCGCTCCCAGCTGTATGGGATCGCCAGCTCCCGTTGTGCCAAGGTTTTGGTAGAACAAATCGGTGAATAGTACCTGTGTGTCCTTGTAGCCCGTCGTATTCTGGTTGGCAAGATTATTGGCAATAGCCGAAAGTGCGGTAGCATCGGCCGTCAGCCCCGACAACGGGATTGAAAAATTGGGCATAGATCAGGCTCCTTGAAGGGAATTGTTGGTATTGGCCGTAGCGGAATCGGAGGTACCAGCGGAAGTGCCGGACGCTGCCGATCCAAAAGCATTGGTCAGTGTGTTATTGATTTGGGTCAGCTGATCGAGCATGTTGAACTGCACGAGCTCAGTCGTGAAGGTGTCTGGATCGACCGGATCGAGCGGACTCTGGTTCTCCAGTTGTGCCGTGAGGAGCTGCATAAACATACTTTGCGTCCCCTGAACGAGACCACTGTTTGTGCTGCCATTCGTGCCCGATGTGCCGCCAGCACTCGTCGATTGACTGGCGCTATTTAGACCGCCGACTGGACTGGTTGATCCCATCTGTTTCCCCTTTCTGTCATTTTGTTTACGCGTGAACACTCAGACCGTCGCGTCGTGCCGGCGGCGTCTCGCTTTCCTGCTGCGATGGTTGTATGTAGTCACCCTCGGCGACACCCATCGAAGATGTGCTTTGTTGCGGGGCCGACCAGCGCGGCTGCGAATCCGGTTGGCCTGATGATCCCGCATTTGTTCCGAAGTTCGCTCCCAGGAAACGGACAGGCTCAAATCGAAGTTCTTGCTGCCGCAGGCCGGTTTGTATTGCAGGCATTTCTAATGCCAGGAAGCTTCGCAAATCGCCTTTCTCATTCGCGATTGCTAATCCGACCACACTGTCGCGAAGCGTCGTGCGCAGCTCAATGCCACCGAAATCCTGCGTGCGCAAGCCAACGCGCATCTCTGATTGACAAGCACTCTGAACGAGGTGCGCCGATTGAACACCATTAGTGATGGTTGTCAAAGACTGAGCATCCCGAGCCGGTGCGGGATTGTCACTGGCAGCCGGGGGATTTGTCGGCTTCGCTACAGAGGATCCTGATGATGAGACGGCGAGGGGATTTGCAACACTCGCGTTTTGCGAGGCCATCGGCGTCGATCCGTTCTGCTCATTCAGCCAAGGCGATTGCGCGTTGACTTCAACCGCACATGTAGCGCCTTGTGTGGGATGCGCCGTAGATCCCTGACTGCTCACCTGGGTAGTTTTCTCCGGGCTGCTTGTCGGCTGTTCCTGCTTCAGTGCTGCGCCAGATGCGCGGCTATTCGGAATCTCCGCACCGACACCCAGAGTCGGAACGGAGGAACGAGCGGCCAAGGTGGTTGTGGGCTCGGGGTGAAACGTCTTACTTAGTGATACGGGTTCTACCAATTTCAACGAGAAAGCGACATTCGGTTGTGCTGCCGGGCTCTGTGCGGCTTGCTGCAGCGGTTGCGTGCTGCCGTGCTCGCAGTTTGTGGCTGCGAGGGGCTGTTTAATGGTATGCAACCATTGGTCATTGACCGGCGGTGTTGCAGGGGCGATGAATCTGGTCAGCGCTGGTGATTCTGAGCTTGAGCGGACTGTCGCTGAAGGCAAACCGGCTTGAGCGATCGCGCTCGCGACGGCTTCGTTGCTGGCACACGCGATTGAGGTCCACTCATTTTCAACCGCCTGAGGTGTCGGGTCGGTTGTCTGTGCGCATGCAAGGGCGACCGGTTGAGGTCCTTGCACTCCATCCAAGTTCTGTGCGCCTGGTTGCCCTGCGCTGGGGGGAACAGCGCTCGACGAAGGGTGCGTCTCTAAAGGCGCCATTTGTCCGTGGGTGAGTGCGACCCTTAACCCGCTGCCCGGGACATATCCCCCGAGAGGCTGGAGCCCAGTTGACGAGCGCGTCGCGGGCGCTAACTTGGGGTGGACATTCGAACTAGCAGTCGGCAAAGGCGGTGGGGAAGTTTCTGGCGCAACCTGAATCGGAACGGTCGAGGGCTGCAGCGGCGCCGGAAGATTTTCACGCTGGTTCGTTTTGCTCGGAGGATTTGCAGTGCGTTGAGCCGGTTTACTTGCTGCTTGAACAGGCACGGTGTTTGCCAAGGGTTTAGGGGTCGCCACGGCTTCTTGGTCCGCGCTCGCAGTTGCCAAAAACTCAGTTTGCCTCGTCCCGTCGAAAGCTCTAAGCGCATGTTTCAAGTCCGCAGTGAAGCTGTTCAGGACTGGTCTCTCGGCCTTCCCAAAGAACCAGGCAGCCGGACTCGACGATATTGCTGCCATCGCAGCCGAACTCGGGTCCGGAATTGTCGATTGCGGAATGGAGTTCATTGCGCGTGTTACAGTAAAGCACCTCAAGCGCCAATCTGTCGGATCCAAGTCTGGAAGTCACAAAGTGATTGCTTTCAAGTTTGGAAGCTTGTTCTGCCGATGGATATCTGGATGGTGTGATCGTGCTGGCAGCTAGGAAACAGGGCAACGCTTGCCCAGTTATGCAGGCAATATCTACTCACGAGCGAGACAAGAACGGCGTAACAAAAAAAGATCGTCCAGCGCACACTGTGCCTGGCGTTCCTGATCTCGACGATAGACTTCAAGCTGACCTTCCTCCAACGAGGCCAGGACTTGACGGCTCTGGCGGGCTTTTTCGAACGCGTTTACACACGCTGACCGCGTCGCTTCTGCTTCGCTCAGTTTTTCTTCGATTTCGTTCTTGAATTGATCGAGTGCTGTATGGCGCAGCATATCGAATTGCAACTCTGCTGATTTCATGCCTGTCGTCAGTTGAACCGATTCGTCCCTCACCATCTGCTGCGTTTCGGCTGTAATGGTTTCAAGCGTACGTTGTATTTCTGCGAATCGAGCACAGGCCCGTTGTAGCACAAGCTCCTGGTGTCGTTCGAGGCTCTCACGAAGCTGCAGTACTGCCGCGAGTGCGAACCTGAATGCCATATTTATGCCGCAATGCCGAGAAGTTTTTCAACGTTGACGGAAAGGCTGACTTTCTCAGTTGGAAGTTGTTGCAGAAACGAGTTCAGCGTTGGCAGTAGCGCGATCGCGCGATCGAGTTCCGCATCGCTGCCCTTCTGGTAGGCTCCAATGCGGATCAGATCTTCGGATGCCCGATAGCTCGCCAACAGCTTGCGAAGCTGGTTTGCTTTCAACATGTGCGCCGCCGACGCAACCGAGGGCATAAGCCGGCTGATACTGTCGAGCACGGAAATGGGGGGATAATGCCCGCGCGCAGTCAGACGCCGGTCGAGAAGGATGTGGCCGTCAAGCAAGGCGCGCGCACCGTCTGCGATCGGATCCTGTTCATCGTCTCCTTCCATCAACACGGTGTAGAAAGCAGTGATGCTGCCCGCGAGTAAGTTACCGGCACGCTCGATCAGCTTGGCCATTAAATTGAAAACCGAAGGCGTATAGCCTTTCGATGTCGGTGGTTCGCCGGCTGCTAATCCGATTTCGCGTTGCGCCATGGCGAGACGAGTAAGCGAATCTACCACCAGGAGCACATTCTTACCGCAGTTGCAGAAATATTCGGCAATCGCGGTGGCGGATAATGCCGCGCGCAATCGCAGGAGAGGGGATTGGTCGGAGGTCGATACTACGACCACGGCCCGTTTGCGTCCTTGCTCATCGAGGGCCTCTTCGAGAAAATGCCTTACTTCTCGTCCGCGCTCACCGACCAGCGCTACCACGGTTAAATCCGCGCTGGTATTGCGCGCCATCATTCCGATCAACGTACTTTTCCCAACACCGCTTCCTCCAAAGACGCCGACGCGTTGCCCCCGTCCGCAGGTCAGAAAGCCGTCAATGGCTCGGATCCCGCAGCCGATCGCCTCACGGATGGGTTGGCGTTCCAGCGGCAGGGGCGCCGCCGCGTCAATCATTCGATATTCCTGCGCTTCGTAAGGACCCTCTGAATCCAGCGGGTCACCTTTGGCGTCAATGACCCTCCCCATGAGCTCATCACTTACGCGAATGGCAGGCCGCTCGCCCCAGGTCTCAATCGTATCGCTAAAGCGGATTCCGCGCGGTGGCTCCAGCGGCATCGAGAGCACGGTAGAGCCTCGAAACCCGACAACCTCGCCCGGAAACATCTCGCCATTAGAGCTGACGATGTTGCACAACTCTCCAACCGAGCAGAATGGCCCTTCCGACTCGACCAGTTGCCCCGTAACCTGGAGCACACGCCCTTGCCAGCGCATGGTGGAAAGGGAAGACAATCGCGAGAAATAGCGAGCAAGCGTTCCCGGTGTGCTCATGTCTACGCTGTCTCCGGGCGCTTGGCGATCAAATCGGCCAGCCCCTGCTCAATCTCCTTGAGCTGAACTTCAGGCCCGGCTTCGCTCTTGCCCAACGCGGTCTGCAAAATGCATCGATCTTCATCGAGGCTGGTGTCTTCAACCACCTCAGGCAACTCAGTCATTTCCATGTGCTGAGCCAGATATGCCCGGCACTGATTCACCTGTTGAGGGTTCACTCGCACGGTTACCTTGGTTCCGTCATTTATTTTTTCCAAGGCCACCCGCACCATGCCCGCGAGCAGCAAGCGATCCAGCTGCGCTTCCCGGTGCAGAATTCGTCGGGCAATAGCGAGCGCCAGCCCCACAACCTCGGGTTCCACCTGTGCAAAATACCTTTTGCGTTCGAGCGCGAAATCCGACAGGGCCTGTTGAACGCTCTCTCTCATCTCGCTCAGGCGCCTGTCGAACGAAGCCCGCGCCGCCTCCTCGCCTGCTTGATAGGCAGTTGATCGCAGCGCCTCTTCGCGTCGCTTTTGCTCCTCACCAGCGTCTGCCCCTGCTTGCGATCGAACTCCCAGGCTCGCATCGCACAGATCGGTGTAAGGAAATGGCTCTATCTTCATTTCCTCTCCCGGCCGAAGCGCAGGATTACATGACGTACTCATCTTCCTCCGCTCCCAGGCTGATCTTGCCTTCTGCCTCCAGCTTTCTTGCCGCGGCAACCGCCTCCTGCTGTGCCTTGATCACATCCCGCGAGCGCACCGGCCCGAGCACCTCCATGTCCTCTTTGAGCATCTCTACCGCGCGGCTCGACATGCACTTGAAAATGTAAGCCTTCAACTCTTCGGTCGCGCCGCGCAGCGCGATGGCCAGGGTCTTCTTGTCAAGCTGTCCCAAGAGTTCGCGGATTGCAGCTTCCGGTACACCCAATAGATCCTGAAAGGTGAACATCAAGTTGCGGATTCCCAGGGCGACCTTGGGATCGTCTTTCTCAATGCTCTCGAGAATTACCTTTGCCGAAACCGGGTCCATGCGATTCAGCAGATCGGCAACCCCTTGAAAGCCGGCGTAGGCACGGCGATGCTGTTCACCCAGACCTTCGAGCCGCTTGTGCAGGGCCACAGAAATCTTCTGCGCGATTTCCGGAGCAAATTGCCTGATCTGTGCCATTCGTTTGACCGACTCTGCCCGTAGAACTTCAGGGAGTTTCATCAGCAGCGCCGACGCCTGCTTGGGGTCGAGGTGGGCCAGAATCAAAGCGATGGTTTGAGGATGTTCCACCTCCAGGAATTTCGCTAGCTGTTGCGGGTCGGCTTTTTGCAGCGAGTCCAATTTACTGGCGCTCATTTCAATGGCAAGCGAAACCTGGCTCAACAATTGCCGGGCTCCCTCCTCTCCGAAAGCCTTTACCAGAAGCTTCTCCGCATACTCCGCCCCGCCCTGGGCAAGATAATCCTGCGTCATGCTCATGCGGTGGTACTCGTCGAGCACAGCCAGCGCGGTGAGCGGGTCAATGTAATCCACTTCGGCAATTTCTTGCGTAAGCTTCTGCAGGTCAGTGTCGCCAAGATTGCGGTAAATGTGGCTGGCCGCCTCCTCTCCCAGCAGAATCAGCAGGATGGCTGCCTTGCGTCGGCCCCCGGGAGTCGTCGTTGCGGGAGTCACTTCTCGTCCTCACGGATCCAGCTCTGTACCAGCCGGCTGGCCGCTGCCGGCTCGGTTCGAATCTTTTCCGTAAGCTGCTTTTTCAATGCTTGTGCGCGCTGCGCTTGCTCGCTTGCAACGGGAAGTTCGATCATCGGCTCGCTCGAAGATCCCCCTGCGCTTTTTACCAGCGCCTTGGCACCTTCAGCCGCCCGCGCCGGCAGTTCGCGGAATGCGGTGATGAGTTGGGCTTTGATGGGACGCAGAATCAGGAGGTAAACGATGAGGAAGAGGGCCGCGATTCCGACAAACCGCAGCAGCCCGGACCACTCCGTCAGATATCGCCGGGTGACCTCGATCTTGGTAGGCGGGGCGGGCTTTTCTTCAGGCATTTGCTCAAACGACAAATTCTGCACCGAGAGAATGTCACCGCGCGGCGTATCGATGCCGATGGCCGCCGATGCCAGTTGCTCGATCTGCTTGAGTTCGTCTGCGGTTCGCTTGCGCCGGGTTGCGGTGCGGCTGCCGTTCTTTTCCGAGATTTCAACCGCATCATCCACCAGCACGGCCGCCGAGATTCGCTTAATGCGCCCCGGAGGCTGCGTGACATGCCTAACACTCTTGCTGACTCCGAAGGTCTCACTCTCGCTGTGCGACGTCTCGGTTTCTGGAGTTGCTGCATAGGTCGGGGTGGTGTTCGACTTCGTGGAGCTTTCCTTCGAAACGGACCCGGACTTTTCCGCCGCGGTCGTCTGCGGCAGATTGCTCGCCGTGCCGGGAATGCCGATGGCTCCTCCACCGTTCGAATTCTCGTCAGACTTTTGCTGTGTCAGCGTCGCAGTGGTTTTTGGGTCGTAAATTTCCTCCGTGTTATCGCTGCTGCTGAGGTCATATTCCACGTGCACGCTGGCGCGTACGTGATCAGACCCCACCACCGGCTCAAGAGTACGCAGCAAGGTTTTGTTCAGTTCATCATCCAGATCGTACGAGGCGTACTCGCCTCCTGGCCCGTGCGGGTGCAAAAGAGGTGTGTTGGTGTCCGCATCCACCACGGTGACGTTTTCGGGCCGCAATCCATCGACGGCACTCGCCACCAGCTGAGGAATTGCCAACTGCGCCTGTTCCGAGAGACTCCCGCCGTGGGTTTTGATGATCACCGCCGCCTTCGCCTGCCGCTCCTGGTCGGTGAACAGGGATTCGTGCGGCAGCACCAGATGCACTCGCACGCTTTCCACTTCGCTCAGCGTCTGCAGCGTGCGTTCCAGTTCTCCTTCAAGAGCCCGCTGATAGTTGACCTTCTCCGTAAAGTCCGATCCCGCCCAGTTTGGGGTATCGAAAATCTCAAATCCCAGACGCGCATTTCGGGGTAATCCCTGCGACGCCGTCTCGATCCGGCTGGCGTCGAGTTGGTCCGCCGGTACCAGCAATCCGGTTCCGTCCGGGGTGAGCTCGTAAGGAATGTTCTTGGCCGCCAAACGGCTGCCCATTTCCTGCGCCTCGGGGGGCTTCAGTCCTGAATACAGGGTCACGTATTTGGGCTTGCCGACGAGATCGGCAAAAAGCCAGAGTGTCAAGCCAACCGCGCCGACTCCCACAGCCAGCAACGCGCGCTGGCCGAGGGTGAGCCCGCGCCATAGCTGTCCGGCTTGCGAGACTGCCTGGCCAAATGATTTGGGCGCCTCCAACCGTCACTCCCGCCAACCTCAGAACTGCATCCGCGAGATCTCCTGGTACGCGGCCACGATTTTGTTGCGCACCTGCATCATCAACTGGAACGAGAGATCCGCTTTTTCGACCGCAATCATCGCACTGTGCACATCCATGCCGCTGCCATTGAGCAGTGCCGAAACCTTTTCATCAGCCGCATTCTGCACCTGCCGCATCTCGTCCATGGCGCCGCGCAGCGTTTCTACGAACCCCCACTCCCGCGGGGAAGCACCGGACGAGGAGATATCAGGGGCGGGTTGCGAAGCCGGTAGGTTGGAGATGGGTTGTGTCATAGATGCATTCTGTATGGCCATTGCCTATGAGCGACGGCTCTTCATTAACGACCACTTCAGTGCAGCAGGTCGATGGACTCCTGGATCATGGTTTTTGCTGATTGCACAGCAGCGGCATTCAGTTCATAGGATCGGACGGCCCCGAGCAGGTCGGTCATCTCTTCGACCGGGTCAACGTTCGGGTAAGCGACGTATCCTTTGTCATTGGCATCCGGGTGCCCGGGCTGGTAGCGTTCAATCGCCGGTGAGGCCGAGGCGACCACCTGTTCGATACGAACTCCGCGCGCGTGCGAAAGTCCAAAGCCCGCCAGTTGTGCGCCAAATTGCGGCAGGCGCTGCGCCCGGAATACCACCAGCTGCCGCCGGTAGGGTCCACCTTGGGGCGTGCGCGTCGACTGCGCATTGGCCATGTTGCTGGTAACCACTTCTGCTCGCAGGCGCTCCGCGGTGAGCGCCGAGCCGCTGACTTCAAGCATGCCGAACAGGTTCATGGGTTATTTCCTCCTCCGCCTGAAATTGCACTCGACAAGGTCTTGAACTCATCCCGCAACAGCTGTACGGCGGTGTTGAAGCGCATCTGGGTCTGCGCCAGCAGCAGACTCTCGCGCTCCATGCTCACGTTGTTTCCATCCGGGCGCGCGATCAAACCTTCGACCTGCTGCACGGCAGGCGAGAACAAAGCAAGTTCCAGGTCCCCTCCCGCCTGACGTAACGCCTGCTGAAAATTGATGTCCTGGGTGCGATACCCGGGCGTGTCGATGTTGGCCATGTTCGACAGGATGATCTGCCCGCGGAACGCATTGACATCGAGATATTGGCTGAGGGTCTGAATCGCCGGATCATCAATGAGAGACATAGCTTTTCCTCGGCGGTAGCCCATATTCGCGCACCTTGTTGCGGATCGTGCGCAGGCTCACCCCCAGCATCTCGGCCGCGCGCGAGCGATTGCCCGCGGTCGATTCCAGCGTCAGCTCAATCAACCGCCGCTCGACTTCGGGCAGTGAAAGCCCGGCGCGCAGTTCGTTGCATCGCATTTGCCCCTTTCGCACTCCATGCAGCAATTCTGGGCTTTCGCGGCCATCCAGCTCGGAGGAGCCAATCGCTTCTATTCCGATTTCTCCCGAGCCAAGGGCAATCGCGCGACGCATGAGGTTGGCGAGTTCACGCACGTTGCCGGGCCAGGAGTGCTGCTGCAGTAAATTTAGGAATTCTCCAGAGAGCGGCGGAATCAAGCCTGCCGGCGCATACTGAGCGGCAAAGTATCGTGCGAGCTCAGCAATGTCTTCGCGCCGCTCGCGCAGTGGCGGAAGCGTCAAGGGAATCACATTCAGGCGATAGTAAAGGTCAGCCCGGAACTGACCTTCCCGGATCATGGTTTCAAGCGATCGATTGGTTGTGGCAATTACGCGGATATCAACTTTGAGCGACCGCGTCCCGCCCAGCCGGTCGAACTCGCGCTCCTGCAGGGCCCGCAGCAGCTTGGGTTGCAAAACCAGAGGCAACTCGGCGATCTCGTCAAGCAGCAGAGTGCCGCCGTGGGCCAATTCGAACTTACCCGGTTTCGCTACGGCCGCGCCGGTGAATGCGCCGCGCACATGTCCGAATAGCTCACTCTCGAGCAGGGCTTCCGGAAAAGCCGCGCAGTTAAGCGCGATAAACGGCCGCTCGCGCCGCGGGCTGAGGCGGTGGATCATGCGCGCCAGCAGTTCTTTTCCGCAGCCGCTCTCGGCTTCGATCAGAATGTCCGCGTCACTGGCTGCGGCGTGCTGCGCGCGTTCGAGGGCGCGGCGCAGCGCCGGCGAATGACCGATCAGACCAAAATCATCGGCTCGGCCCGGTAGCGGGTTACGGCAAAGCTGCTGAGCAACCCGCTCCAGCTCCGCATAGTCGACGGGCTTTACCAGGTATTCGCAGGCTCCGCTTTTAACAGCTGAAATCGCATCCGGTACATTGGCAAAGGCGGTCAGCAAAATGAAGCCGGTCCGAGGCTCGATGGCGCGGATTCTCCGCATGACGTCAAAGCCATCGCCGTCCGGCATGCGGATGTCGCTGATGACCAGCCGGTGGTGCATGCTCTCGAACTTGACCAATGCCTCAGCCGGTCCCGTCGCCGTGTCCACTTGCCATCCCCGCTGCATAAAGCTGGCCGCGACCGCGGTTCGCATGGAGGGCTCATCATCCACCACCAGCGCCCGGGCCGAAAAACGAGCGTTTTCCTGCGATCGGTTAAACGCCTGAGGTACAGCTTGCCGGGATGCGAGGGGCCACAAAGTTGTCTCAGGCACTTGCTGGCTCCTCGCTCACCGTCTTTCCGTCAGGACAAGCCAATGGAAAACTGAGCTCAAACGTGGTTCCTTGTCCAATCCGGCTGGCAACCTGAATCATCCCGTTGTGCTGCTCGAGTATTGCTTTCGTGATCGCAAGCCCCAGCCCGGGGCTGCCCGGGGCAGTGGTGAAGGCCGGTTCGGTATCGCTGACGCGGAGGATCACTTCGTCCCTCTGCGTACACATCTCAGCCTCGATTGTCAGGCGGCCGCCATTCGGCATCGCCCGTAGTGCATTCAGCGCCAGATTTAGCATTGCCTGCTGCAGGCGGTTGCCATCCGCCGAAATATAGACACCATCGAAATCCGCATTCACCGTGAGCACGACATTTGATCGTCGCGTGAGTGGGGTGAGAAAGCCTTCAAATCTCCGCAGCCACGATCTGAGATCGAGCGGCGCAAATAGCGGAGTCGCAGAGTTTTGAAACTGCAGCACATTGTTCACGGTCGCTGACAGGCTCCGTAGGCCGGCCTGCAAGTGCTCCACCCAACCTTGCGCCGCCTCATTTAACCGCTGCTGCGCCAGCAGTCCGGCGAACAACTCCAGACTTCCCAGAGGATTTCGCACTTCATGCGCCAGCAGCGTCGACATTTCCGCCAGCGCCCGCCGGCGCGCCAGTTGCTCATTGGCTTCTTGCAGCTCGCGTCGCAGCCGGGTCACTTCTGCCTGCAGGCCGGAATACGACCGCTCCAGCGATGCGGCAGCTTCGGTAAAAGAAGAAAATGCAGCCGTCAGTACAGGTTGTTGGGGAGGTGCAGCCTCCAATTCCAGCTGTAATGTCTCCGGCATGTTTGCCATGGCGATGTGCAAAACAGCTGCCAACGTCAACCTAAAATGTCTCTTAATTAAGGGTGTGGTTGGGGTTCGCGCAGTACAACGAATCGCAGTGTGCCAGGCGGCCGAAGTAGATGTGCTCGGGTAAAATCACCTCGCCGCCATCGGCCAATATGGCCGCGCGTTCAATTACCTGCTGCAGTTCGCGTACATTGCCTGGCCAGGGATGCGCAATTAGCAGCTCGAGTGCCGCCGCATGAAGGACGAACTGAGCTCTCCCGTACGCCATCTTCCTGAGAAAGTGTTCAGCAAGAGGAACAATGTCGTCTTGCCGGTCGGCAAGGCAGGGCAGCTCGAGCGGGAATGCCGCCAGCCGGTAGTACAGATCGGCGCGAAACTTCCCCTGCTCTACGTGTCGTTCCAGATCTACGTTAGTGGCAGCCACCACCCGCACATCGGACTTTACGACCTCGGCACTCCCCAGCCGCTGCACCTCACGCTGATCAAGAAAGCGCAGCAGCTTGGCCTGGATGCTAAGCGGCATCTCGCCGATTTCGTCGAGAAACAGCGTCCCTCCCTGGGCCGCCTGGATGCGTCCCGCATAAGCCTGCACCGCCCCGGTAAAGGCCCCGCGCGCGTAGCCGAACAGCTCTGACTCCAGCAGGGTCTCAGGAATGGCGGCACAGTTCAGCACCACCAGGGCATTCGACGAACGCGGGCTGAGTTCGTGAAGCGCTCGCGCCACCAGCTCCTTGCCGCTGCCAGTCGGCCCGATGATCAGCACCGTCGTATGGCGGGGCGCGACCAGGCGAGTCATTTGAAACAGGCGCTGCATGGCCTCATCGCTGCCTATCATTCCCGGTAAAGGCGGCACCTCCGACCGGCTACGCAACACTCTCGGGGGAAGCAGTGCCGGCTGAACTGTCGCAGCGGCTGGCAGATGCGGGCTCGGCTCGTGATCTTGCGTCCACAACCTCTGAGCAGGAGAGGAAGAGCTTGCATCGAGCGTCCAGGACTGCGCTCCGCTATCCGAATCAAGCATGACCACCTCGGTTCCGGGAAAACGCTGCTTGATGATCTGAGTTACTTCTTCCGCGTCCAGATCCGGCAGGCGACGGTCGAGCAGGAGCACCTGCCAGTGGCCGCTTTCGAGCTTTGCCAGCGCATCAGCCCCCCCTAGAACTTCATCCACGGGCCAGCGCCAGCCGTGTAAACTTTGCTTGACTTGCTCACGAAGATTGATGTTCGGACTCGCCACCAGCACGCTGCCAGATGGAGCGGTAAAGAAAGTACTGGTTGTCATTTGCCAGATTAGAGATCGAAGTGATTAAAAGGCGATTAGGAAGGGGTTAGGAATTCTTAGTACTCTGCGGATGTTCCCGTTGCAGGTGTACGGTTCGGGAACGGGAAGAATATGCCGCATGATGATACTTTTTGCCGTTGCGAGCACTTGAACCATGCTTGGCAGGCAAGCTAGCGCGGATATGAACTCGTGCCTCATGAAGCGTGAGGTCAATTGAACCGCCTGCCGCCTCGAAAACGCCAAGGGCAATGGCCATTCGAAACCGCTGATCAAGCTTGCTGTCCTGCTTCCGACCCGACGGCAGGTGCGCGCGACCCAAGATCGTTATTTCGATTGCGGCGGTCTTTTCCGGGGAGGGAAGCGATCGCACCGCGAGCTCCGCGTTCCCAGGCTGCGCGATTGCATACTCCAGCAGATAAAAAAGCGCCTGTCGCAGCCGCTGGGGCTCGCAGAAAACGTAGGGCGAGCCCGCAACCTTTCCCGGTGCAAGTGACAGTGTGATCCCTGCCTGCTCAGCAACCGGGAGCATGTCTGTGACAACTTCATTCACATATTGTGCCAAGGGGAGCCATTGCGCGTCCCCTGGATCGTCTGCTTCCACCACCTGGCGGATTTTGCCGCAAGTATCGGCAATCTGCACAGCCAAGGACAGTGCCGACTCGATGGTGTTCATGTATTCGGCGGCTACGCGCCTTCCGGTCAGTGCCAGCTCGAGCGAGCAGCGAAGGCCGGTCAGGGGCTGGTTGAGCGCGTGAAATAGTTCACTGATCAGATCTCGCTGACTTCCCGCAGTTCGCCCACCCCGAAGCTGGGTAGCGCAGGCCCTCATGCCTCCTCCATTCGGCGGCTCAATTCATAACCAACCCCCCGGATAGTGTGAATCAGCCGGGCGCGAAATCCATCATCCACCTTGCGCCGTAAATAATTCACATACACATCCACGATATTGGTGTTCGTATCAAAAGACAGATTCCAGACGTGCTCAATGATCATGGTGCGTGTGATCCGCCGCCCCGCATTGCGCATGAGGTATTCCAAGAGGGCGAACTCTTTCGAGGTAAGGTCGATACGCCGTCCGGCACGCTCCACCCTGCGTTCCACCCGATCGAGCTTCAGGTCGTCCACGGTCAAAACCGATTCCGCCGGGAGATGGCAGCGCCGTAGTAGAGCCCGAATCCGGGCCGAAAGCTCGCTGAACGAAAAGGGCTTGCTGAGATAATCGTCCGCTCCCAAATCGAGACACTGTACCCTGTCTTCGATGCGGCTGCGCCCGGTCAGCACAAGAATGGGAATGCTTGGCTTTTTCGCGCGCAGGTGGCGTAAGATCGCCACTCCGTCGAGTCGCGGAAGGCTCAGGTCCAGCACCACCAGGTCGTAGTCGAACTCGCTGGCCAGCGCCCGTGCCTGCTCGCCATCGGCTGAAATATCAACCGCGTAATGCTCCGCCTCCAGACCCTTTTTGACGAAGCTTGCCAACGCCGAATCGTCTTCCGCAATGAGAATACGCATAGATTGATCTAATGAGTTCTCTCCGATTCTAGGCAGGAAAGCTGTGGGAAAGAGATTTTTGCAAGGCAACCAAAGGTTCATGTTCTCCGAAAATGAAACCGCTGGTTCGCCTCGCAGAAAATGGAACCGGAGGAAAGAAAAAACCACGCCCGGCGGGCGTGGGTTAGAAAGAGTTTTCTGTTCGGATCAGCTAGAACAAATTCCACAGGAACTGGTTATAGACGTCATGATGGTACTGCACTTCGGGCGCCTTTACGAATGTGCCCAGTAAGCGTGCGCAACGATCTGCCGAAGCCTGCTTCAAGTCTGCGTAGCGGCCTTTCACATCTTCACCGAGCAGTTTCGTCGTCCAATCGGCTTTGCGGAAATTATCGATCGCCGTATAAATATTGTCCGGCAAATAGCGCTCCGCCTGCCGCAGGTTCTTGATTTTGGCTGTGCTTCCGTCGAGACCCGTCTTGAAAATCGAGTACATCACCAGGTAAGGATTTGCATCCGGGCTCACGGAGCGAACCTCAACCCTCATGCTCCTTTCGTTGCCGATCGGGATGCGAATCATCGATCCGCGGTCAGTGGGCGATGCCTTGATCTGATTCGGCGCTTCAAAGTGAGGATCAAGCCTGCGATAGGCATTCACGCTGGCATTCAAAAGCAGGCAAATGTCGTTACCATGCGTCAAGATGCGATCGATAAACTCCCATCCCATTTTGCTGAGTTTTTCTTCGCCCTTCGTATCCCAGAACAGGTTTTTTCCATTCTTGCTGATCGACACATTGGTGTGCATACCGCTGCCGTTGACGCCGACTACCGGTTTGGGCAGGAACGAAGCGGTCAGGCCCATTTTGGTCGCGACCTGCCGGCAGATCAGTTTGTAGAGCTGAATCTGGTCCGCGGCAGCAACCACTTCGGCATAGCTGTAATTGATTTCAAACTGCGATGGTGCCACTTCTGGATGATCTTTCTCGTTCTGAAAGCCCATCGCGCGCTGCACCTCTGCCGTGGTGTCGATGAACGTCCGCAGCGCATCGCCCGGCAGCGAATGGTAGTAGCCGCCGGTGTTGACATATTCGAATTTGCCGGCTTGATAATAATTTCGTTCGGCATCCGCGCCCTGGAAGAGAAAGCCTTCAATTTCATTGGCCGCATTCAGCGTGAAGCGGTCCTTCTTATATAACTGGGTGGCGAATCCCTTCAACACTCCTCGAATGTCCGCGCCGTAAGGCGTTCCACCTTTGTCGATCACTTCTCCAAAGACCAGGACCTTGCCTGCGCCGAAAATATCTGCCGGGGCCCAATAAAACGCGCTCCAGTCGATTCCCAGGCGCAGGTCGCTTTCGCGCTGTGCTGTGAATCCGCGAATGGAAGAACCGTCAAAAGTAAGATTGTCCCAGCTCTGGAGCAGGAATTTCTTGTCGTAATCGAGCATGTGCAGGCGGCCTTCGAGATCACTGAAAAGTACGGTTACCGCCTTGATCCTTTTTTCTCCTCCCAGGTATTCGAGCCGCTCCTCCTGGATGGTGTCGGTCGAGACGCGGTTCTTGCGCTGCTCTTTAGCGTTCAAATTCAGTTCTTCCAGTTCATCGTATGGGATGGCAAGGAAGTTTCTTAGCTCGTTCGACATGGATCTCCTTCAATTTATGAATAACGGCAATGACTTAGGGGATATTTCAGGAACTCGTAAAGGTTATCGTGTCGCGGAACATCTGCCAATTAAAAAAAGCTTATGACAACCATTAGCCCAGGTTATAGCCGAATATCGGCAAGACTGCCCGGCCAGCTCAAGGGCCAGAGGCAGCTTTGACCCCTTCCTGGACGAAATTGCGTATATTTCCCGCAGCTCTGAATTTTCTGTTCGATCAGGCGCGTCTCGGCAACGGTAATTGTTCTTGGCTGTCACCACGTTGTTACGCAGAGTTGCACAGTCATGAAGTCTAGATTCGTTTTATTTTTACCCGTGCTGTGATTCTCCCTGTTTGTGCGATTGCCAGCCGAATAATGTACTATCTGTTGTTCGTCTCATCCAGGCGAGTTTTGCACCTATGAGGAATCAGTCCGCGTGATCATCGGCGTGCCGAAGGAAATCTATCCGGGGGAACGGCGTGTAGCGCTGGTCCCGCTGGCAATTCCCAACCTTACAAAAGCAGGCTTCGAAACTTTAATGCAGGCTGGGGCGGGCAACGAAGCGGGCTATCCCGACGTGTTCTACGCAGAAAAGGGCGCAAAGATCATTGCTGACCGATCCGAGCTTTTCAAGCGCTCGGACGTCATCCTCCAGGTTCTTTGTATTGGTGCCAACGATATCAATGGAGAGCAAGACTTGTCTCTTTTTCGTCCCGGGCAGGCGCTGATAGGTTTCCTGCGCCCCCTCGGCAGATCTGATCTCGTCCAGAAATTGGCGGCCCGGGGAGTGACATCGTACGCCGTGGAGCTAATGCCGCGCACGACCCGCGCGCAGAGTATGGACGCCCTCTCGGCGATGGCCTCCATTGCCGGTTACAAGGCGGTGGTCATCGCCGCGCACACTCTTCCCAGAATGTTCCCCATGCTGACTACAGCTGCGGGGACGATCACGCCCGCACGTGTGTTCATCATCGGAGCGGGTGTCGCGGGATTGCAGGCGATTGCAACTGCACGAAGGCTGGGCGCCGTAGCTTCCGCCTACGACGTGCGCCCGGTGGCAAAAGAGCAGGTGCAGAGTTTAGGCGGCCGGTTTGTCGAGCTGCCGATCGAAGCGCAGGATGCACAGGATGCCCGAGGTTACGCTCGCGCTCAGGATGACAGTTTTTACAAGCGGCAGCGCGAACTTCTGGGTCGGGTAGTCGCCGAAAATGACGTAGTCATTACGACTGCCGTCATTCCCGGGAAAAAGGCTCCCGTTCTCGTCACGGAAGATATGGTAAAAGCCATGGCACCCGGATCGGTTATCTTCGATCTTGCCGCCGAACGCGGCGGTAATTGCGAAATCACAGTTCCCGGGCAGACGGTTATCCGGCACGGCGTAACGATCATCGGCCAGATCAACGTTGCCGGCACGGTTCCGTATCATGCCAGTCAGATGTATGCGCGGAATCTGAGTTCGTTTCTGATCAATCTCGTGAAGGACGGCAAGGCGCGTCCGCCAGAAAGCGATGAGATCATTCGCGAAACGTTGTTAACGCAGGATGGGGAAGTCGTGAATCCGAGAGTCCGGGAAACATTAGGAATGCCACCCCTGATTGCGCGAACTTAGGTTGCACAAAGTTAATTAAGATGGTGCCCGCTCCTGTCGCGCGTCTTCGACAGCGTGGGTGTTTTGATTTTCTAAATTCACGGTGAGCCACATGCCAGCGGATTTCATCTCCAATCTGTACGTCTTCATCCTGGCGGGATTCGTCGGGTTCGAACTCATCAAGCGGGTGTCGCCGCTTTTGCACACGCCACTGATGTCTTTGACCAACGCGCTGGATGCAATCGTCGTTGTCGCCGCAATCATCATCGCAGGGCGCCATGAAACGCTGTTGACCACCACGCTCGGCGCAATTGCCGTGGCGGCTTCCTTCAGCAACATGGTTGGCGGGTTTTTCATCACCGACCGCATGTTGCGCATGTTCAAGACTGGCAGGCCGAACAAATCATGACCGTCGCCGGCATCCAGCAATATCTCGATTTCGCCTACATTGCGGCGGTCGTGCTGTTCATGCTGTCGCTGAAATGGCTCAGCTCGCCCCGCACGTCGCGCTGGGGCGTGCTGGCAGGCGAAATCGGCGCGGCCATGGCGGTCACCGCCACCCTTTTCAATCCTGAGCTGGTTCAGTACAAGTGGATTGTCATCGCACTCATTATTGGCGCCGGGGTCGGCATCCCGCTCGGGATGGTGAAGATGACGGCCGTGCCCCAGCGGACCGCACTGAGTCACGCCTTTGGCGCAGCATCGGCTGCCATGATCGGCATCGCGGAATATTACGTCGGCACGGCTCCGGTTACGCGGTTTGAAATGGGCGAGATTGCGCTTGAAGTGATTATTGGCTCGCTTACCTTCACCGGTAGCCTCATCGCTGCCGGCAAACTACAGGAAATTCTGCCACAGCGGCCAATTGTTTATCGTGGCCAAAACATCGTCAGCCTTGCCATCTTAAGCTCGGCGCTCGGACTCGCGGTTGCACTGGTCGTTGATCCTGCGCATACGCTGCTGTTTCCAATCATGGTCGTCGTCGCGCTGATCTTTGGGGTCATGCTGGTCACCCCGATCGGCGGCGCCGACATGCCGACCGTGATTTCACTCTTGAACTCCTATGCAGGGTTTTCCGCTGCGCTGCTGGGCTTCGTGCTAAACAGCAAAGTGCTCGTGGTCGCAGGCGCACTCGACGGTTCATCGGGTTTCATTCTCTCGGTGATCATGTGCAAGGCAATGAACCGCTCGTTTACTAACGTCCTTTTCGGCGCTTTCGGTCAGGTACAAACCTCAGCTGCGGCTGCCAGGGAAGAGAAAACGTATCGCAGCGCCACACCTGAAGAAGCTGCCGGAATTCTCGCAGCCGCCAATCGCGTTGTGATTGTACCGGGTTATGGTATGGCCGTGGCGCAGGCGCAACACAAAGTTCGCGAGCTTTATGACGCCTTGACCAAGCGCGGTATTGATGTCCGCTTTGCCATTCACCCGGTGGCGGGACGTATGCCGGGCCATATGAACGTTTTGCTTGCTGAGGCTGACGTTCCCTACGACCGATTGATCGAAATGGAGGAAATCAACGGCGACTTTCCACAAACGGACGTTGCCCTAGTCATCGGTGCCAACGATGTGACTAACCCTGCCGCCCGCACTGACACCAACAGCCCGATTTATGGCATGCCCATCCTCGACGTAGACAAAGCCCGGACCGTAATGGTTATCAAGCGCAGTATGAACCCCGGGTTCGCCGGGATCGATAATCCTCTTTATTACTATGACAAAACGCTTATGCTCTTCGGGGACGCCAAGGGCTTCGTAACCAACATCCTGCACGAACTGAGCGGCGCGCACGGGTAGGTCATCGAAACGCCTGCAGGACTCTTCATGTATCAGCAGGCAATTGCCTTCATTGGGCTTGCATCCAAGGTCTGCCATGGTGCAAAAAGGTTATGGTATGTCAGGAGCGGAGCGCACAAATCCTCTGGCGGTGCCCGCAAAAAGACCGAATCACGTGTCCAGCTCTCAAACCATTCAAATCGATGGCAAGTCGCTGAAGCTGACGAATCTGGAGAAGGTGCTCTATCCCGCGACTGGTTTTACCAAGGGACAGACCGTCGATTACTACGCCCGCATTGCCCCGGTGCTGGTTCCACACCTCTCTGGGCGCCCGTTGACGCTGAAGCGCTATCCTGGAGGCGTCGATCAGGAGTTTTTTTTTGAAAAAAACGCGACGAAATACCGGCCTGAGTGGGTCAAGACTGCGCCAATCTGGAGTGAAGGCAACAACCGCGACGTCAATTACATTCTGGCCAATGATCTGCCCACTCTGATCTGGGTAGCCAATCTCGCCTCAATCGAATTGCACCCGTCGTTGTCTCTGGCGAATAAAATAATCTCACCCACCATTCTTGCCTTCGATCTCGATCCCGGGCCGCCGGCAAATATCATTCAATGTTGCCAGGTCTCTTTCTGGTTGCGCGATATTTTTGATCATTTCGGATTGCGCAGCTTCCCAAAGACCTCCGGCTCCAAAGGACTGCAGATTTACGTTCCTCTGAACACTCCCACGACCTACGACATTACAAAGCCGTTCGCACATGCTCTTGCGCGTCTGCTGGAGAACGAGCATCCGGACATGATTGTTTCGGACATGAAAAAGGCGTTGCGCGTGAACAAAGTTCTGGTGGACTGGAGCCAGAACGACGAGCATAAAACAACGATCGCCGTCTATTCTTTGCGCGCTCGCGAGCATCCCACCGTTTCGACTCCGCTGAAGTGGGAGGAGGTCGAGCACGCGTTCAAGAAGAAGGACTCGTCTTTACTAGTGTTCGAGTCAGATCAGGTTCTCAAACGGGTGGAAAAATTTGGCGATCTTTTCCAGCCAGTGCTCACGCTCAAACAAAAACTGCCAAAGCTGCCGGGCATCGAAGATGCGATGCCCGAAGCGGTCGAGGCTGGATTAAACATCGCGGCGCAATCCGAAAAGCCGGTCCGCAAATCTTCTCGCGGCAAAACGATACCTGCCAAAGGGCGGGCCCAATCTCACGCTAAGCGTATATAATCCGTCGTTTCTCAGGTCTCGCAGGCGATGGCGCAACTCTATGCAGGCACTTCGGGATGGGCTTACCCAAGCTGGAAGCCGGAGTTCTACCCCGCGAAGCTCCCGCAAGCGAAATTCCTGGCCTATTACGCCGGCAAGCTCAACGCGGTTGAGGTGAACTTTACTTTTCGCCAACTGTTGAAAGAAAGCACCGCCCAAAAGTGGATTGCCGAAACCCCCTCCGGCTTCGTGCTTAGCGTGAAAGCCCACCAGGTCATCACACATATAAAGAGGTTAAAGAAAACTGAGGATTTTCTTCCGCGTTTTCTGGCCACTGTCCAACCCCTGGCGCAAGCGGGCAAGCTCGGGCCGTTGCTGTTTCAACTGCCGCCAAATATGAAAGCCGACGTGACCTTGCTCGAGGAATTTCTTGCTCTTTTGCCGCGAGGAGTTCCGTCAGCCTTTGAGTTTCGCCATGAGTCATGGTTCAGCGACAACATTTTCGACCTGCTGAAGAAATGCAATCGCGCGCTCTGCGTCGCTGAGACAGAAGATCGCGTTACCCCGGACGCCGTTACCGCAGATTTCTGCTACTACCGGTACCGCAAGCCGACCTACTCCTCGGAAGAGCGCCAGGCGATGGTGTCGCGCCTCCACGAACACATCGCGAACGGACGCAACGTCTTCGCCTACTTCAAACATGAAGAAACGCCGCAAGGTGCAATCTACGCCGTCGATGTTTTGAAAGAGGTTCAAGGGTAGTGGCGGTCTCATCCCGAAGCTCTGCGCAGGCAAAGAAGAACCTTCCGGCAGCCTGAAGATCCAATGTCGTTACAGGCAGCGCCTCAGGGCGCATCGCGGCTGCCACTTTCCACCACCAATTGTGAAGCTGCATACTGAAGCCGTGGGCTCGGCGAGTGCAGTCTCGGCATTTCTCGATTACTTGAGAATCGAAAAGGGTCTTGCGCCGCTTACAGTCAACGCCTATGCAGCCGACCTGGAGCAATTTTCTGCATTTCTACAAAGGCACAAAGTGCCGCTCGTGAAAGCACGCCGCGACCAAGTGCGTGCCTTCCTGCAGCAACTGTTCGCGAACGCGGTTTCCGGTCGGTCAGTTGCGCGAAAGCTCTCCGCCTTGCGGCAGTTCTATCGGTATTTGCTGCTGGACAGGGTCATTGAAAGCGATCCCACTCTGAACATCGACTCTCCCAAACAGTGGAAGATCTTGCCCAAATCGCTGGCACGCGATGAGATCAACGCCATGCTTACGCCCCTTGCTCTGCCATCGAAACGCAAAGAAGCCGCAGCCATCGTCGCGCGTGATTACGCCATGCTCGAGGTCTTTTATGCGGGCGCGTTGCGCGTTTCGGAGATGATTACTGCCAGACGGGAAGACCTGAAGCTCGAAACGGGATACATTCTCGTCCGCGGAAAAGGAAACAAGGAAAGAATCGTTCCGCTGGGCAGGTCCGCACATGATAGCCTTACGCAGTATCTTGTCGATTCGCGTCCCATTCTCCTCGGATCAAGAACTTCTCCATTGCTCTTTATCGGACGGCACGGACGCAAGCTGACCCGTCAGCGCGTCTGGCAGATGGTGCGCGCCGCTTCGGCGTCCGCAGGCCGTAAAGCCAGTCCGCACATGCTGCGTCACAGTTGCGCCACCCACATGGTCGAAAATGGAGCAGACCTGCGCACGGTTCAGACGATTTTGGGCCACTCGGACATCTCAACCACGCAGGTGTACACTCACGTCGCTTTAGACCGTCTGAGGGACGTTTATCGGAAGCACCATCCCCGGGCGAAGATCGGATAGGAAGTCATGCCGGGCCAAACAAAACGGACCGCGATCGAAAGAGCCGTCGATAACTTCCTGGCTAACCTGCGCCAGCAGAACGCCTCGGCGCATACTGTCAAGGCCTATGAACGCGATCTCGCCAACTTCTCGAGCTTCGTCGGGTCGCGAAACTGGCGCGCCATCGATCACATTGCGATTCGCGGTTTTCTCTCCCACCTATACGAAAAAGGATTGGGTAAGACCTCCGTAGCACGCGCACTTGCTGCGGTGCGGTCGCTGTATCGTTGGTTGGCACAGGAAGGAATTGTAGATCAGAACCCTGCCGTGCTGGTCGCCACACCCAAGCTGGCTCAAAAACTGCCGCGTGTACCCACGATAGAAGAGATGAATTCGGTAATCCAGGGAGATCTGCATGCAGTAGCTGCTTTTCCCGAGCGCGACCGGCTGATCTTCGAACTGCTTTATGGATGCGGCATCCGCAACTCCGAACTGATCGGCATGAACATCGATGACATTCACTATGCCGCCAATGCGATTCTTGTGCGCGGAAAAGGAAAAAAAGAACGGTACGTCCCGTTCGGGGATGCGGCCAACTCAGCGCTGGCCGGATATCTGCCCACCCGCCAAAAGCTCCTGGCCGACAGGAAAAAGACCACAGCAGCGTTGCTACTTAATCTACGCGGCACCCGCCTAACAACCCGCAGCGTCGGACGAATCGTTAAGAAAATTGCTATCCAAAGAGGGCTCTCATCGGACGTTCACCCCCATACTCTGCGTCACGCCTTCGGCGCCCACATGCTCGAAGAAGGGGCTGACCTGCGGGCAATTCAGGAAATGCTCGGCCACGAACGGCTTTCAACCACTCAACGCTATACCCAACTTTCGATGAAACATATCCTGCAGGTTTATGATCAGACGCACCCGCGGGCCAAGTGAGCGTTCAATCAGTGCAGATATTTTTTTGGAATGGGTACATTCTCTTCGCCCTCCCAGAAGATGTTAAGCACCCACCAGCGTTTGCCATCGTTCATTAGTTGAATGCTGTTGATGCCGCGCTGAAACGGTTTTTCACCTTTGCTGTGGCGCGATTCATACGTGCTCCATACCTGCGCAATGTGGTCCCATTGCTCAACACGATTAGCGACGCCGCTTTCATAAAATCCCTGCTTCTCAAAATACGTCTTCGCCGCGGAAATGAACTCATCAGTGGTGTGGATCCTGGCGGCAACTATACCAGTCTTGTCGGTTCGCAACGGAATAAACTCGGCGCCCGGATAAAACAGCGAGTGAAAGCGCTCCCAGTCCCGCGTCCCTGCCGGGCCGGAGATTACGTCATAGATCGCGGCCGTGATGTGGGGAAGCGTGTCGACATCTTCAAGCTTGGCGGTACCGGGTGGGTTAGTGACATTCTTTTGCGCGAACATCAGAGAACCGAGCAACACCACCGCGGTCAGCATTATTCTTTTCATGGCCACACAATCTATCAGCTCGATTGCCGGGAGTCACGGATTTCCTTCCACATGCTTACGACCCGAGTTCTGAGTTGTGCCGTCAGCTTCGCGTAAGCTTCTTCTGAAGCCTGCGATACAGGGACCGGCAGAATTCGCTCGCCAATTGTTATTTTCAGGGGTGCAAATCTCTGAAAGCGTTTGCCTCGCGGCCAGGCCTCGTGAAATCCATCGATTGCAACTGGAACGATCGGCGCCTGGGTATGAATGGACAGAATTGCCGCGCCTTTTTTAAACTCTTTTGGCGATCCGTCAATGCTGCGTTCACCCTCCGGATAAAGAATCAGTACACGCCCGTGGCGAAGCCCAAAAGCGCCGGCGCGCATGGCAGGAATGAGATTCGCATCCGGGTCAACCACGATAATTCGCAGCCAGCGTGCCAGCCGGCGCATAAAACCTTTCCCGAAAACCTCGCTCGTCCCGACAAAGAAGAGATCACGAAAAATCCGCCAGGGTAGCAGGCTGCTCAGGATCGTTCCATCGATGTAGCTTTGGTGATTTGAGCAAATCAGAAACGGGCCGTTCGCCGGCAGCTTCTCCAGCCCTGAAACCTTCAGACTGAACCGGTCAAATGCCAGAAGCTGGACCGGCCGCGTGAGCACATACCAGGCAGCTTCCATCAACCGCTGACGCTTTGCCAGCTTCAGCACATCAGTATCTTCCGGCAATTGCTGCAGCACAGTTTCCCATGCGATGGTTGTGGGCTCTCCCTTGCGTGTTTCACCTGCCAATACTTGATCGACCAATTGACGGACCGTGTAAATTTCTGCCAGCTTGCTTTCTTCAACGTGCGTCCCGAGTTCTTGCTCAATAGCAACCAGTAATTCGACGCGCTGCATCGAGTCAAAGCCAAGATCCAGTTCGAGGTTGTCCTCCGGCCGAATCACTTCTGGTTTTCTGGCCGATGCTTCTTGGATAATCCGAACAGCCTCTTGCACCCGGGGCTGCTCGATCCAAGCTGCATCCTCCGGACTCAGGAGATGAATTTCAGGACGCATGTTGGATTGTTTCTCGGCTTGGCGCTGCTGAACCTGCTTCTCTATTTCAAAACGTCTCAGCTTTCTTGTAGTGGTGCGCGGGAGATCGTGCTGCCAGATTTCATAACCGCTAACTCGCTTGGTCGAAGGCAGCTGCGCCGAAAGTCCTTCAATGTCGTATCGAAGCACTTCTTTCGCATTCACCACTTTGCGCTCGCGAAGCACTTCGAAGTCTGGCACCACCACCGCATAGAGTTGCTCTGAGCTCGGATCACCCAAAGTGTGCTGTAATCCCATCACGCAAAGTTCCTTGAGGTAAGCAGACTTCAGATAATGATTTTCGATTTCTTCCGGATAGATATTCTTTCCGTTGCTGAGGATAATGACTTCTTTCTTACGCCCCGTGATAAACAGATTTCCTTTGCCATCGAAGTAACCAAGGTCCCCCGTGTACAGCCATCCCCCCTTCAGAACTTCGGCAGTCGCGTCTGGCCGGTTCCAGTATCCCTTCATCACGATTGCGCCACGAATCAGAATTTCCCCGACTTCCCGGCCGCCCTCTTCGTCTGCTTGTGGATCGGCAATTCTCGATTCCACTCCTTTCAGCGGAGGTCCGACTGAACCGATCACGTTGTTGTCCGGAGGCGTCGCAAATGCACCGCCGGTGGTCTCCGTAAGTCCGTACGCTTGCAACACGTCGATTCCAAGGGCATAAAAATCTTCGCCAACTTTCCGATCGAAATGCGATCCCCCGGTCACGAGGTACCGCATTCTGTTGCCAAAGCCGCGGTGAACAGAAGGGAAGAAGAGCTTACCTGAGTTCCAGCCCAAACGTCGGCATAGTCGGGTAGCGTTCATCAGTCCGCGAAAGGCCCAACCGGCCAGCCTTCCTCGCAGCGCAACTTCTTTGAAAATTCTGTCGTGGATCAAATAGAAAAATTGTGGCACTACGGCAAACGCGGTGATCTCGCGCTCTTGCAACGCCCGCATCAATTCTGTGGTATTCAGTGTTTCGAGAAAAACTACTCGCGAACCCCTCACCAGCGGCAGGAGAATATTCGCCATCTGCGACAGAACGTGGAACAACGGAAGCACTCCTAGCACCGCGTCCCGTGGCCCAAGATCGGCCCAGCCGAAAACTGCTTCAACTTCACCCATCAGGTTCGCGTGCGTGATCATCACGCCTTTCGGATCAGCTGTCGTTCCCGAGGTGTAAAGAAGCGACGCCAGATCGTCCGGCGCCGCAGCATAAGGAATGAATGATTTGAAAGCTTTTTCGTATTCTGCGTCGGCGCGTATTTTATCCAGCAAGTCAATTCGCAACATGCGCACCGAGGCTCCAGCCGTGGCATCGCGCCCAGTCCCTTCATGCTTGCTATCGCAGAACAGCAAGATGCTTCCGCTATCGTGCAGTAACTGCGAGACCTGTTGCGAAGAAAACGCCGTATCCAGAGGAACCGCCGTGCATCCGGCCGCAATGATGCCGAGGTAAGCTGCTATCCACCGCGGATGATTCTCTGCCAGGATGGCGACGCGAGACCGCGGTTCATAATTATTCTTTGTCAACCAGCGCCCGAACCCCTCCGCCATCCGCCGCAATTCAGCATATGTATGAGTTTCGAAGCGATCCTTTCCCTGTATTTGCACGGCGGCATTGTCGGGCCATCGCTCCGCGCATTCGCAAAAAATACAAAAGAAGCTCTTGAACATTCGGCAGCGGCATCATACCGGAACCAGCGCGCGTCTGCAGCGGCCGTTGAGAGGCGCACGTTGAGGCAATATCATGAGGTTGCTATAATCCGAAGTGTCGCGAGCTGCACTTTTCATGGTTCGCACGGTCTCGTTGTGCTTCCTCAACAGAACGGTGGCATGTTGACGGTGGTAGGCTCGCGTGATCGTTACTGAATTGGCCAGGTAGCTCAGGTGGTAGAGCGCAGCCCTGAAAAGGCTGGCGTCGGCGGTTCAACTCCGTCCCTGGCCACCATTCTTATCAATCAGTTGCGGCGATTTCCGAAGGGCAAAGCCCGTCAGCCAGTTCTCAGTCGATGGTTCCTAACCGATTCGTCTTTCGGCTCGCATGAATCCCGTGAGACACTTCCGTTCATGGAGATCTATCAGTGGCTTCCGTCTGAAGCCGTGAAGATTCTTCTCGTCCTCTTCTTGTCTTTCCTGATCGGGGTTGAACGGGAAGAACACCAGGCAGAAGCGAAGTACTACGGCTTTGGAGGAGTGCGGACATTTCCTCTGATTGGGTTGATCGGGTACTCGGTTGCGCTTTTATCCGGTGCGCAACTTCTCCCGTTGACACTCGGCTTTCTGGTAGTTGGCAGTTTCTTGTTGTTGTCGTACTGGCATAAGCTTTCTACCTCCGAGGTTGCTGGTGTCACTTCAGAAATGTCGGGGTTGGCGACGTTCCTCGTGGGTGCACTGGTTTACTACGGGCACTTCTGGATTGCCACGGCCTTAAGTGTGGCGAGTTTATTACTGCTGGAACTGAAGGCGTTTCTGGAACAACTGGCGACGCGTATTCCGCCCGAAGAGATTTTCACTTTTGCAAAATTTCTCTTGCTGACGGCCGTGGTTTTGCCCATTTTGCCCGACAAGGATTTCAGCCGGTTTCATATCAACCCATTCAAAACCTGGCTGGTAGTCGTGGCCGTAAGCACGATTTCTTATGGCAGCTATGTCCTCCAAAAGGTGACAAAAAAACGTGGTGGAGTGGTGTTGGCCGCGGTTTTGGGTGGAGCGTACTCGTCGACAGTGACAACGGTTGTCCTTTCGCGGAGGGCGACCCGCGAGCAGCAACATCCGCACCTTTTTGCCGGTAGCATCTTGATTGCGTCCGGCGTGATGTACTTGCGCCTGGTCGCGCTTATCGCCATTTTTAATCGCCGCTTGGTAAGCACACTGGCCCCCGCATTCCTGGTGCTTGCCGGCGTGGCCATACTGACAGGATGGTTATGGTCGCGGCGGAAAGAAGCAGGCATCAGGATAAGACGCGAGTTCGAACCAAAGAACCCGCTCGAACTCCTGGCAGCCTTTCTTTTTGCCCTTTTCTTTCTGGGAGTCCTCGTGGCAACTCAATTAGCGGTCACTTATCTTGGAAGAGCTGGAGTCAACACATTGGCCGCTATTATGGGGGTCACCGATGTCGACCCGTTCATTATGGGAATGACCCAAGCCGCAGGATCGGTTACTCCGCTAAACGTTGCTGCCGTTGCCGTGCTTATTGCCGCCGCCAGCAACAACTTGATAAAAGGCATCTACGCTTACAGCTTGGCGGACAGGAAAACGGGAATTCAAAGCTTGGGCTTGCTGGCAGGTCTGGCTGCGCTCGGGCTGGCCCCACTACTCTGGCTCTGAATCAAGCTGTTGCACGAAGACCGCTCATGGAATCGGTGTGAATGCGAAAGAAGAGCGGTTCGATCAAAACGTCGTTTAACTTTGTCTGTCGTTCTGCCAGTGCGTTCAGCCACCAGTTGTGTCGTTTCTGCAAAAGACTCCGCGCATGCGCGCGCTCAGTCGAATATTGCGGCTCGGGCAATTCCTCGAAAATGCCGTTGGCGATTACGCTCACCCACTGGGACTGGTTCGCGATTTCATCAACTTGTATGCAAACCTTTGGATTTGCCCGCATCCATTCAATTTTTTGTCCGAACGTGGACAGGATGTAAACGTAGTCAGCCTCGTAGGCAAAATAGATTGGCACTACGTACGGCTGGTTGTCGAGGGCGCAGCCAAGTCTTCCAATTGAACTACGCGTCAAAACTGCACGGCAATCCTGATTGCTGATTTCGTTGATCATCATGATGACATCCTCACAGTTGGTCAAATAGGATCTCTGGCCATTTTGATGCCACGGGCGAGAGGGAGGCAAGGTGAGCAATTACCGGGCAGAGAAATTTTATCGGAGTAAACCGTGTAAGCACGAGGAGTGCAAAGTGCACGCCTTCGCATCCTCGCACGGTCATTG
>Ga0335078_10000575_pt1 | contig 56190 bp, 53 predicted proteins | sample Lox_Sample_32_FD_206711 | JGI IMG/M metagenome (GOLD analysis project Ga0335078, IMG submission 206711) | Soil microbial communities from Loxahatchee National Wildlife Refuge, Florida, United States - Lox_Sample_3.2 | ecosystem: Environmental > Terrestrial > Soil > Wetlands | place: USA... | reverse complement strand
TGATTTTTCCTACAGTGCTCTTCAGGTTAACAGCCGCCTTCGCTCCAAGCCTTTGAAAAATATGGTGCGCCCTGAGAGATTCGAACTCCCGACCTTCTGGTTCGTAGCCAGACGCTCTATCCAACTGAGCTAAGGGCGCAAGCTGTAGTGGCGGGACGAACTGATTATAGCGAAAATGTCTGATTCTGATTAGCGCCCGGGGCGCCTAATTTCCACAATGTTGGAGCTGGAATTCACTTATAAACATCCGCGCTGGTACAAGTAAATCTTTCCCCCGATTGGCAATTCCTACACCTTAGAACAGCTAAGGGGAGGGCGAATTCTCAGCCACTTACAGATTGGCATAGGGGATGCTATGAGAATCAGCAGACGAAGTGGCGCGCAACGGGGCGTTCTTGAGAATAAACTTCGGCCAGAGGTTTTCTTGAGCGCCCCTTGCTTTTTGTGGGTTTACTACCGCTCCCCGAGCTTTCTTTGGCGTTCCTGCCTACGCGAGAGCCAATTTTTCACCGATGTCCAGCCCTGCCCTCCTCAGCAAGTTCGCAATCACTGGCTCCTTCATGCGCGAGGCATCGTATTCCACCCGAATAATCTTCTCTTTTTCGTCTACCCTGAGCCGGCGGATTCCATAAACCTCGCGAACGCCATCCAGGGCTCTCATTTCGCGATCCCCAGGAATTGACGCGTAGCGATAGGCTGCTTCCATTTGGGTCATCTGGTGTGTTCCTCTATAAAGTGAGCATACAACACTGCTGATATGAGCCTTGGAATCTGAGGGCCGCCCCAGCGAATCTAGTATTGCAAATGGATGAAGCCGTCAATTCGGGAACCCAACTGAAAGATCCAGTCTGCGGTATGAGTGTCGGTGCCGCATCTCACCACTCAGCCGAGCATAAGGGCGCGAAATATTACTTCTGCTGCAAGGGTTGCGAAGAAAAATTCAAAGCGCAGCCTGAAAAGTTTCTGCGTATCGGTTCGCTTCAGCAGAGCTCACCGCAGGAGACCACAGGCCTGGTTGTGTTGGGAGCATCGGCAAAACCGGCAAGCCCGGGGGGGCGAAGGTCAGCTGTCAAAGATCCCGTTTGCGGAATGAACGTCGATCCCGCAACCGCCGGCTACAAGTTGATTCTTGAGCAGAAAACGTATTACTTCTGCTGCGAGCGATGCTTGAAGAAGTTTCGCGAAAATCCTGCGCTTTATCTCAAGCCCGTTGCCGCGAGCTCGTCGCAGGCAGCATCGGCAGCACAAGCTTACGTTTGTCCGATGTGCCCTGAGGTGCATGAGAGCAAACCGGGGGCATGCCCCAGTTGCGGTATGGCGCTTGAGCCTGAAATGCCAGTGAGCCGCACTCGCACCCAGTACACCTGCCCCATGCACCCCGAAGTGGTACGCGATGCTCCGGGGGCATGTCCGATATGCGGCATGGCACTCGAACCTCGCTCAATAACCGTTCAGGAAGAAGAGAATCCCGAACTTCACGACATATCACGGCGCTTCTGGATTAGTCTCGCGTTGACAATTCCTTTGCTTGCTATCGCCATGTCCGACATGCTTCCGGGAATGCCCATGCAACACGCATTTCCGCAGGGGTGGCTGCCGTGGCTCGAACTCATTGTTGCGACACCGGTCGTCTTGTGGGGGGGCTGGCCGTTTTTCCAGCGTGGGTGGGCCTCTATTGTCCACCGCTCTACCAATATGTTCACGCTGATCGCCATGGGAACCGGAGTTGCATATTTCTTCAGCCTGGTCGCGGTTCTGTTGCCGCAGGTCTTCCCTCTCTCGTTTCGAGATATGAATGGTGAACCGCCCGTGTATTTTGAGGCAGCGGCGGCCATCGTGACGCTCGTTCTGCTCGGTCAGGTACTCGAACTTCGTGCTCGCAGCCGGACGGGGGCCGCAATAAGAGCGCTCCTTGATCTTGCGCCAAAAACGGCGAGAGTTCTCCGCGACGGAAAGGAAGAAGACATTCCACTCGAGCAAGTCCATTCGGGAGACCGCCTACGAGTGCGCCCAGGCGAAAAAGTGCCGGTCGATGGCGTGGTGCTTGACGGCAGCAGTTCGGTCGACGAATCCATGATTAGCGGAGAATCCATTCCGGTACAGAAGCAACGGGGCAGCCTAGTCACGGGTGCAACTGTGAATGGCACAGGCTCATTTGTAATGCGCGCCCAGCGGGTTGGCAGCGATACCCTGCTGGCGCAGATCGTGCAACTGGTCAGCCGCGCACAGCGAAGCCGCGCTCCCATCCAGCGAGTTGCTGACCGGGTCGCTGGATGGTTTGTTCCCGCAGTCATTGCCGTTGCGCTGATCACGTTCATCGCATGGGCTATTCTCGGCCCGGAACCGAAGCTCGCGCACGCTTTGATCAATGCGGTTGCAGTACTCATCATCGCCTGCCCATGTGCCCTCGGTCTGGCAACTCCGATGGCAATCATGGTTGGCACTGGGCGTGGCGCCAGCGCTGGGGTTCTGATTAAAAACGCAGAGGCTCTGGAAGTTCTGGAAAAAGTTGACACTCTGGTTGTGGACAAGACTGGCACGTTAACCGAAGGCAAGCCGCGGGTCACATCTGTTTACGCAATTGAAGGACAGGATGAAGCCGAACTGCTCGGGTTCGCTGCTGCTTTGGAAGCAGCCAGCGAACATCCGTTGGCCAGTGCCATTACCTCTGCCGCAAAGAACCGAGGCCTCACACCCGATGAAGTCCGGAATTTCCGGTCTGTGACGGGATTGGGAATTGAAGGGACAGTCAGGGGAAAAACGGTGCTTGTGGGAAACTCTGAACTGCTTCAGCAACGTGGAATCAGCTATGAATTACTTCAGACCAAAGCGGACGAATTCCGGCATGCCGGACAAACCGTCACCTACATCGTCGTTGAGGGGCGAGTAATTGGACTCATCGGGATCGCGGACGAGGTGAAGAAAGGTGCTCCACCAGCAGTTCGGGCGCTTAAGTCACAGGGGCTTCGTGTGTTGATGCTCACCGGTGACAACAGAGCAACTGCTGAAGCGATCGCGCGGCAACTCGGCATTGATGAATTTGAGGCTGAAGTTTTGCCCGAGAGAAAGTCCGAAGTCGTTCAACACCTCCAAGAACAAGGGCGTACCGTCGCCATGGCCGGAGACGGGATCAACGATGCTCCCGCGCTGGCTCAGGCAAATGTCGGCATCGCCATGGGAACTGGAACCGATATCGCCATGGAAAGTGGCAGCATCACTCTGGTGAAAGGCGATCTGAGCGGAATCGTCCGCGCACGAAATCTGAGCCGCGCTACCATGCATAACATCCGGCAGAATCTGTTCTTCGCGTTTATCTACAACTCAATTGGTATTCCTGTCGCGGCCGGAGTGCTTTATCCGTTTTTCGGTGTGCTCCTCAGCCCGATCGTCGCTGCGGCGGCCATGAGTTTCAGTTCTGTCTCCGTCATTAGCAACTCCCTGCGCCTCAGACATGCGCGCCTTTAGACCTATCAACCGGCTGCAATGGTGATTGACTTTTCTCCCGGAGACGTTCAAACTACCGGATTCGCGGAACTTGGCAGTTTCGAAGTCAAAGTTCTGTGCGGCCAGGGTATGCCCCTGGAACCGGCAGGCGGCACACTAGATCTTCACCATGAGCCATCACCGTGTCTCTTACACGCTGGATTCGACGCTGGAGACCGTAAACAGCGCCGAGCAGGCGGCCAGCAAAATTGCGGCGGAACACGGCTTTGATGAAGAGGAAATCATGCGAATCTCCATGGCGGTGCGGGAGGCCGCCGTCAATGCCGTTTTGCACGGCAATGCTTACGATCCTGACAAGAAAGTGAAACTGGATTTTGAAACTACGGGCGGCGATTTGGTGATCACTATTCGCGATCAGGGCAAGGGCCTGGACTTGAATAAACTTCCCGATCCGCTGGCTCAGGAAAACCTGCTGAAAACCTCGGGGCGCGGAATTTTCTTAATCCGCTCGTTCATGGATGAGGTGCAAATACACCCCTCTCAGACGGGCACCGAAATCAAACTCATTAAACACGTCCACGGCCAGCCCGGGGGCGGCAAGGAGGCTTCCCAGTGACCATGAAAACCAGTACCCGCCAGGTGGATGGAGTAACCATTGTGGATTGCAGCGGGCGTATTACCTTAGGCGAAGGCAGTATTATCCTGCGCGACATGGTTCGCGATTTGCTTTCCAAGGGGCAGAAAAAAATCTTACTCAATTTGGGCGACGTGACTTATATCGACAGCTCGGGGATTGGTGAACTGGTCAGCGCGTTCACCACCGCGAAAAGAGAGGGCGGCGAACTGAAGTTGCTCAACCTGACCAAGAAAGTCCACGACCTTCTGCAGATCACCAAGCTCTACACGGTGTTCGATGTCAAAGACGACGAGGCCGCCGCGGTAAAGGCATTCGCTTAGAACTGTTCATGCAGGGAAGGCCGGTGTTAACTCGCCGGCCTTTCCTTTTCGGGAAATCGGCAATTTATTTTTTGAGAACTGCAGCGATTTTCAGCAGACCCTCCTTAGAATCATTCCGAAGTGTTCTCCCCGAAATCCCATTTCGTGTTACTGCTCTTGCTTTTTTCAGGACCGGCGGCCGACGGTGACTGCATTCCCGTAGATCAGGCAAGCCGGCACATCGGCGAGAACCAATGCATAACGGGCACAGTTGTTCGAGTGCAGGCTGGCAATCGAGGAATCCACTACCTCGACTTTTGCGATGACTACCGCACGTGCTCATTTACTGTCGTCGTTTTCCCGCATGATCTCAAGGGTGTCGGCGATATATGGCGGCTCCAAGGCAAGATCGTGCAAATTCATGGACCGGTCAAAGAGTACGATGGCCGCTCGGAGATCATTCTCGAGCAATCGCGTCAGCTCGGTGGCGCAAACGCACACCTGCCCGCGCTACCAAAGAATTTCGATGTTGAGAAAGAGGGTCATTATTCGGCCGGAAGCTTGTCCCGTCCCTTCTCGGCAAAAAAGCCTTCAAAAAAACGGGTCCCAGCAAAGCTTCCCGTTGACATCTCCGATGCCGAATCAGATCCCAGCGACTAGCTGAAACCGTAGCAGGACCTGCATGAAGCTACGAGCTACTCTTCCTCTTGCCAAATCACGAATATCCGTGATTTCGGGCACTGCGCGTCATCGTCTTCGCGGATAGTTTTGAGTTGTCAGTAGTGTCAAGCGGATCGGTGTCCCGACCGGCGATTCAACAATACGGAAGGCTCATGCGACCCGGTTAACTCATTCCGCTGTCCATCGGGAGGAGGTTTCCGATGAGCAAGAAGCTATCGATCGTACTTATCGTTATTCTTGTCCTCTGCGGCCTCGGCCCGTCCCAAACGGGCATCAAGAAAAAGAGACCACTTCCCTACGAATACGGGCAAGTCGTGATTAGCAACTATTCAGAGCGGGCCGATCTCGCCCCCGTAGTTTTTCAGCACTGGATTCACCGGTCTATGTTCACCTGCAGAGTTTGCCACGTGGATGTGGGCTTTGCCATGAAGGCTGGCGGCACGAATATTACCGCCCTTGACAATGAGCGCGGCTATTACTGCGGCACTTGCCATAACGGACGAATGGTCGTGAATGGTAAGACAGTCTTCCAGGCATGTTCGCGTGGCGCTACCGGCGAAGACGCCTTACGTTGCCAGCGCTGCCACTCCTATGGACTGCACGTCGCGTCCGATTTCGATTTCTTCCGCTTCAGCCAGCCGTTGCCAAAAGAGCGGTTCGGCAATGGCATCGATTGGGAAAAAGCTGAACTGAGCGGCCTGATCAAACCCGCGGACTTTCTCGAAGGTACATCCGTGCACCGGAACCCGCTTGCGGTGCAGAAGGATTTCGCTCTCAATCCCAAAGTCGAAGGCATGCCGGACATCATCTTTTCGCATAAGAAACACACAGTCTGGAATGGCTGTGAGCTTTGCCATCCCGATATTTTCACGGGAGTTAAACGCGGCAGTAGCCACTACTCAATGATTGATATCTCTCAGGGCAAGTCCTGTGGCGCTTGCCATGTTTCGGTAGCGTTTCCTCTCACTGATTGCCAGCGCTGCCACTCGAAGCCGATTGCGTAACGAACGGAGCAGGTATGTCGAGGCAATTGCTCGCGATACTACTACTTGTCGGAATTGCCGTCCCTTATCGACTCAATGCAGTTGACGGACAGCGTTCGCCGGACTCGCAACCAGACCGGGCGTCGCAATCGGATTGGCATAGGGAATTCGACGATCTGTGCTCAAAGACACAGGATTCCATGACCCTGTCAGAAGATGAGTTGAGCACCCTTATTCACCGCTGCGATGCGCTGCTGCCGCACATCGAGCAGATGGATGAATCTACGAAGAAGGTCTACGGCGGACGCCTCCGCATGTGCCGAAATCTCTACGCTTACGTTCTGGGGAAGAAGAAAGAAGCGATGAACCATGAAAAGGAGACCGAACAGAAATGACAGCAGTATTTTGCGATTCATCGTAGCTGGGGCGATTTTTTGCGCGGGAATCGCCACCGTGGCGCAAATCGATTTGCAAATCTATTTACCTAAGAACCCACCCCCTCCCGCCGAGTATGGCAGAGTCGTCCTTGACAATCACACCCCGAACGGTCCGGGCGCCGTCGTCTTTGACCATTGGCTTCATCGCTCCAAATTCACGTGCAGGTTATGCCATGTTGACGTCGGTTTCGCGATGGAAGCCAACGCGACCGGAATCAGCGACCGAACAAATCACGCGGGCTTCCATTGCGGCGCCTGCCATAACGGCAAAACCATCGTTGATGGCAAGCCGGTTTTCGCCGCGTGCTCCGATTCCAAAAATGCGAACCTGGCTCAGGACTGCCTGCGCTGCCATTCAGCGGGCAAACAAGGAGTGAGGCAGTACGAATATTCCAAGTTCACGGCTAGGTTTCCCAAAGCAATCTATGGGGTCGACTGGGAGTTGGCGGAAAGGAACGGAATGATCAAGCTCATAGACTTTATTGATGGTGTATCCGTTAAGAAAACTCCACTGCGCCCGCGCGAAGACTTCCCGCTTCAGACGCACTATTCATGGGTACACCCGATCACCTTTTCCCACGAGAAGCACACAATCTGGAACGGCTGCGAGCTCTGCCATCCTGAGATTTTTCCCGCCGCCGTTAAGGATGCGGTCCACTACTCGATGTTCTACAACATCGAGGGGCGTTATTGTGGCGAGTGCCACGGCAAAGTCGCCTTCCCGCTCAATAACTGCCGCAAATGCCACGAAGGAGCTCCGCTCTGGGCACCGTAGGGGCGGCATTAGCTCTTACACCATACCTTTCCTCAGGTCGTCCAGCGAGTAAAAGGTTCCCCGCCAGATGATTCCTCCTCGGCCGAATGCCAGGATCATGGACGAGAGCATGATGTACAGAAAAAGCGCGCTGCTGATCGGATGCAGCACGAAATAATATGCAGGCACATCCGAATGCCATGACATCCCGATATAAACGCAGATCATAGCCAAGAGAGCTAATGCATACGGCACCTTGGCCCATCCGGGTGCCAGCCAGATTCCGGTAAAAGGCCCCAGGTTCAGGAAGGCCAGTACGAAGCAGGACAACAGCACCCTTGCCCATTGGAACGACAAGATGGCGAATGAATTCTTGGTCAGATTTCTGATGACTCCAAAAGGACCCTTCGCCCAACGGACGGAGATCAGGTCTTTGCCATAGACGTTGCGTTGCGCATGACCAGCGTTCTTGATCAGCTTGCCAAGCTTCATGTCATCAAGCACTTCGAGCCGCAGTGCCTGGTATGTGCCAATCGCTTCGTAGACGTTGCGCCGCACCAGGTTGAATGCTCCCACCCCCATGTGATCTTTTGAGTTCGGGTCGGCCACTTTCCAAGGACGGTGCCCGAACACGAACAGTGTTTGGAAGAAGGCGATCATCATGCGTTCGCCCACACCCTTCATGATCATGCGGGGAAATAACACCAGGTGGTCAGCTCCTGCCCTCTCGGCATAAGCGACCGCTCGGCAAAGCGACTCCGGCTTGAAGATCACGTCGGCGTCGGTGAAGAGAAGCCATTCGCCCGTCGCTTCCTTCGCCGCCAGCCACATGGCGTGCACTTTGCCCATCCAATCGGAAGGAAGCTGGCCAACGTGGATAACCTTGAGCCTTGCGCTCCCGTTCGCCGCAATAGCATCCAGAATCTCTCCTGTCTTGTCGGTCGAGCGGTCGTCGATCGCAATCACTTCAAAGTTCGCGTAATCCAGCGCGAGCAGGCTCTCGATGCAATGTTTGATATCTCCTTCTTCATTTCGCGCAGGAACAATGATGCTCACGCGCGGCTCAGGATCCCCTGTCCCAGGCGCCCATTCGGGCCTGGAAATATCGGGCACCTGTGGAATACCCAGGGCCGCTTCAACCAACCGCGACCACCAGACCAACGCGAGAATCGCTCCAGCGAACCAGTAGAGGTAATTCAGCGCCATCTCCTAGCACGGCCCATGTGGAACAGTATGGCAGAAGCGATGAACCGGACGCGGGACGGGACGGGCTGGAGTTTCCAAAAGGGTTGTGTAGGTACTCTCATTTTTCTCTATAATGCTCCGCGCGGAGGAAACCATGCTGAAACGAATCGTTTTTGTATCAACCTTAAGCTGTCTGTTGCTGGGGACGCTGTACGCAGCCGATGATCCTTTTGTTGGCAAGTGGAAGCTAAACCAGCAGAAGAGCAAGATTGCGGGCGAGCAATCAAAGATCGAATCTCTCGGCAACAACAAATACAAGTGGACCTCGGGCAACATCACTGACACGCTCACCACCGATGGCACCGATCAACCCACGCACTTCGGAAGGATGATTGCCATTACCCCGGTCAGCGCAACCGAATGGAAAATGGTCATCAAGCAAGACGGAAAAGTAATCAGTTCCATGACCCACACGCTCTCTGCCGACAACAAGACCCAGACCATTAAAGGCACTGACACCAAGGCCGATGGCTCGACTTCGGACTTCGACGTGGTATTGAAACGGGTGGGAACCGGCTCAGGCTGGGCGGGGACGTGGGAGAGCACCAACGTGAAGATCGGATCTCCGGACGAGTGGCAGATCTCGCAATACGAGGGTGACGGGCTGACGTTCAACAACGCCGCGGAGCAGGACGTGCTGAATATAAAGTTCGACGGTAAGGATTATGAGGAGAAGGGGCCGGAGGTCGCACCGGGTTCGACTTCCTCGGGCAAGCGGGTCGACTCACACACTCTCGATGTAACGGACAAAGTAAAAGGGGAAGTCGTCGACCATACCAAGTACCACATCTCCCCGGATGGAAAGACCTTGACCATGACCATTCATGACACCGGGCAGGCGCGTTCAATCAGCATTGTGTACGAAAAGATGTAAGAGCCAAAAGTTCGAGTCTCCAGGTCTCGCCCTGTGCGAGACCTGGGATTGATTGACCGGGTCTTCGGAATGGAGGTCTAAGAGGCAGTCTTGCCGAGGTGCTCTTTGGCCTTGGCAATGAAATCTTCCAGCTGCTGCCTTTGCGGATAATTGGGATTCGCCTTCAACAACTCTTCCCACGCCTGCACCGCGCCCTTCGGGTCATGTTTTCCCTGCCACCGAACTACTCCGAGGTTGAACAGCGTACCGGCGTGTCCAGGACTGATTTTCAACGCCTGATTGAAGTTGGCGATGGCCTGGTCCGCGTCCCCCGTATACCAGATGGCCGTGCCCAAATCGGTGATGATGTCGGGGTTCTTCGGCTGCAGTTTCACAGCCTGCCGATAGTAGTTGATCGCATCGGTATACTGGCGTCCGTCATAGTACATATTCGCCACTTTTTGGATCGTGCCGAAGTCGTTAGGATTGCTCTTCAACGAGTCGAGCAGCGGCGCGACGGCGGTCTCTACCATGTGCTTCTGCTGCTCAGGCGTGATCTGCGGCATGGACTGTTGCGGCGGGGACTGCGTATCAGCGGTCGCAGCCGCCGCAGTTTGAGGCGCGGCTTGCGATGCCGAGCCTCGGAACAGGTATCCGAGCGCGACACCAAGGACGAGACAGAAAGCCGCAAGCACATACGCTTGCGTACTCGTCCAAGAGGTCTGGATTTGCGGCCTGGGAGAAGCGGGTTGGGTTTCAGGCATTTTCAATGCTCCTTTTGGGATATGGCGCCGGCAAGCGCCGATTGAGGCGCGGGCAGATGGAACAACCGCTGTACGGCGAGGGTCATCTGTTCCTGTTCTGCTCGTTCTGGAAGTTCCTTGAGTTCACGGGCCAACGACCCGGCGATTCGCTGTGTTGCACGGGAGATAATTGCATTAAGTATCTGGTCCAGGTCAGTGGAAAACGGCCCGTTCTCCTGCCGAAAGGAGTCCAGTTCTTGCCGGCAAATCTCGTCTAAACGCTGGCGCAATGCCACAATCGTCGGCACTACGCGTTCAGCATTGCGCTTGTGGCGGAAGCCTCGGGCTTCCTCCAAGAGTATTCTCTCTGCGTCAACCGCTGCTGCCTTGCGCTCCTGCGTGTTGCGCGTCACCACACTCTCGAGATCATCAAGGTCGTAGAGAAAGATGTTGTCGATGTCACGCACTGCAGGGTCGATGTCGCGCGGCATAGCGATATCCACGATCACAAGGGGGTGGTTTTCATCCCGGCCTTGGGCGATGCGCTCAGCTTCCTCGCGGCCGAGTATGATGTGCGGGCAGGAAGTTGAACTGATGATGATGTCCGCTTCCGCCATATACTTTCCCCGATCTTCGAAGGGCGCGGCCTGGCAAGCCAGTTTGGCCGCAAGATCGGCCGCATGTTCAAACGTGCGGTTAATCACGTGCACCGACCCGACTCCGCTGCTGATCAACCCCCGGGCGGAAATCTCGCTCATTTTTCCTGCGCCAAGCAAAAGAACTTTCTTTCCTTCGAGCGTTTCAAATATCTGGCGCACGAGTTCAATGGCAGCGTAAGGAATTGACACGGAAGCATTGCCTATTGCCGTTTCGTTGCGCACCCGCTTTGAAACCGTCAGCGCTTTTTGCAGGACGGCATCAAGAAACCGGCCAGTCGCCCCAACCTTTTGCGCCTGCGCCCAGGCTTCCTTCACCTGGGAGACGATTTGGGGTTCGCCAATCATCATGGAATCGAGGCTTGAGGCCACGCGGAAGATGTGCACCAACGCTGCCTCATCGAGCAGCCGTGCAAAATGTTTCCACTCGCAGAGCTTCAGTCCATACTCAGCTGTCAGGAAGCGGATCAGGGAATTAGCCGCCAGGGTAATGTCGCTGGCCCAAAACAGAAACTCAGTGCGGTTGCAGGTCGAAAGAAGAACAACCTCGTCAATCCCCTCCGCCTTTACCAGGCGCGACAGCGCGTCGTACCGGGCACTCTCATTGATCCAGAAGCGCTCTCGCACTGCTACTGGCGCTGTGCGGTGGTTAAGACCGATGACCATGAGCGTAGGTTCCACAACAACTCCTTCATCCCCATCCTGGGAAAAGGCATTCAGTATGCCAAAGGAGCGAAAGGCATATACTTGTTGTCTTTTCAGTGACTTACGATGGGGCGCTCTCGTTATGTAGAACCGTTTGCAGGGGATTATGGCGCTTGGCATGTGTTTTGCGACGCAGTCTCAGCTGCCGAGGCGGAAGCCGCTGATCAGCAGGAGTCCAAAAGCTAGGGCATGGACGAGTTCGCCCCACCCGAGTCGTCGAACGACAAGCGACTTCTGAGCTTCGAAAAACCAGGCTGTGCCACGATAGAGCAAGGGAAGGAATGCTACAGCGGCAACTGCCGGAAGAAGATGAAGGTACCAGCTTGCGAACAGAACAAAGGCGAGCAGAACTTCGCCGATGAGGAAACCCGCTCCGCGTTCGAGTTTCTGGCGCCAGCCGCTAAGACGTGCGGAGTGAATACGCAATTGGACAAAATGAATCTGGTTGCCTGCAAAAAGCAGATTCGCCATCCAGAGGGCCAAGGCGGTCCGGTTCAGTTCGCCAGTGACGACGTAGTATGCGGCTGGCGCAGTGACAGTCAGGCCGATTGTCCCCACTACCTGAGATAACATTCGGGTGCGACGGCTCAGGTTGCGGAGAAATGCTTGTGCGATAAACGCGAAAACCGCAATCAAGCCGAAGACAACGAGTTCCCTGTTACGGCCATTCCACAGAAGCGAAGACATGGCACCGGCAGCGACCGCGCTTAACCCAAGAATGACGGCGCCGACTGTTCGGCGTTCCTGCACAGTCTGAACGCGAAGCAAACCTGTGCCGAAGAAATTCTCAACCGGCGTCCGCACCCAGAAAAGAGAAAGTGCCGCCGCAGTGAATGCTAACAATGGCAGCAAGTTTCCTTCGGCCAGCATTCCGACCACTCCACCCGTCAGGAGCGGAACAAGCAGCAGTCCCCAGGCACCGTGCTCGCGCGGGATGATTAACGACGCGGTTCTTCGGCTCGGTGAGGCTTCGAGATGTGCTGTATGGCCTGCCATTCAGCGTCCCACTCCCACCAACTCTTCGTTGCGCTTTTCCGCCTTCAGACTCGACATACGCGGCTGATAGGCGCAGAACGGCTCTTCGTCGAGATAATTTCCGGTGGCGGCGTAAGCGCGGGCGCGGCACCCCATGCAGACATTGCGAAATTCACAGCATCCGCACTTGCCCCTGAGGTTCCCGGTATCGCGAAGCTGGTTGAATACGAACGAATTCTCCCAGATCTCGGCAAAGCGCTGCGTCTTAAGATCCCCCGCCAAGGCTGGCAAGTAGCCGCAAGGGTAGACTTCGCCCTGGTGCGAAATGAAACAGACCGCTGTTCCGGCGAGGCATCCTTTAGTCATCGCGTTCATATCGTGCGGATGCCCTCCGGGGTGTCCGACCGCCTGACCAATTCCACTCGGCTTCAATTCGATTCCGGTCGAACCGGGCATCGTCATTTCTACCGGGCCGATGGGCCCTATCGGGGCATTCGCCAGCGCAGCCGCTGCCATGCGCTGCGTCACTTCAGCTGCGCGCCGTTCGGCCGCACGCCGCTGACGCACCACGCGGAAGTAATGAGGCGCGCAGGTGGCCTTGAGCTCAATTCCTCCTTCGAGCGACTGATCATAAAACCAGTTCAAAATCTCTTCATACTCCTCGGGAGGAACCATCTGTTCAGCAGCGATATCAACTCCGCAGCCCACAGGAACCAGCAAGAAAGTATGTAGCGCATCCGCGCCCAGCGAACGCGCCAGTTCGAGGACGGCCGGCAATTGATGGGCATTGTGACGAGCGATAGTGGTATTGATCTGCACCGACATGCCGAGATTTTTCAGATTGCGAAATCCGGCGATCGCCGCATCGAAGGCGCCCGGGATGGCTCGAAAAGCATCATGCGTTGCCGCATCTGCGCCATCAAGGCTGATCGCCACACGGCGAACACCGGAATCAACGATCATCTGCGCGACTTCTTTAGTCACCAGCGTTCCATTCGTTGCCAGGGCGACCCGCAGACCCTTTTCGGTTCCATAGCGGGCCAGTTGGAAAATGTCTGACCGAAACAGCGGCTCGCCACCGCTCAAAACCAGGATCGGCGTCGAAATTTCGGCAATCTGGTCGATGATGTTCATCGCCGTCTTCGTCGGAAGATCAGAGGGTGAGCTCAGCTCTGTGGCGCTGGCGCGGCAATGGATGCAGCGCAGGTTGCAGCCTTTGGTCAGCTCCCAGAAGATTAGGCGTGGTTTGAACTGCTCTGAGTGCCCGTGTCCATTGCCATTTGTTGGAGCCATTTGCGGCCTCCCTTTCGTTTATGAGTGCTTGGGGTACGTTCTCTCACCCCGAGGACAAGATAAAAGCGGGTTAACCAGGGAGCCGTGAGCCTTATCACGGGAAATTGTGATCCTGGTCACTATTACCGCGGCTTGCGTCGGGGCGGCTGTGTCTTTTATTTGCAGATCCGGGAAGGCCACTAGCTGTTGCTAGCCAAACCCTTCAGCGCTGCCTGATTACGGATGACGATGGTCGCGCCTTCCGACTGCACAATCTGGCGTCGCTTCATATCGGCCAGGAGCCGGGTGACGGTTTCGCGCGAGGTCCCGATCATCTGGGCAATTTCTTCATGCGTCAGCCCAAGCTTGATGCGGGTCTCTGAGCGTGCGCCATCCCCATTTCGCGTGCTCCAGTCGAGAAGCAATTTTGCCAGCTTTTCCGAGGCGGAATGCGACAATCCCAGCGAGCGCACCTCATTGCAGGCATTGTGATACTTCTCACTGAGTTGTTCCGCCAGTTTGAAACAGGCATCGCTGTTCGACTTCAGAAACTGCAAGAAGTCATCCCGCTTCACGAAGCTGACCTGGCACGGATCGAGCGTCTGGGCGCGGACTTCATAGGGCTTGCCAGAAACGGTTGCGCTCATGCCCAGCACTTCGCCGGGTTCGGCGATCTTTACGATTAGGGTCTTGCCATTGCGTGCGCTGATCGAGAGTTTTACCCGCCCTTTGCACAGGACGTAGATACCGCGTGGCTCCTGCCCCTCGACGAAGAGCACCGCCCCAGCCGGATAGGCAGAGGTAAACTTAATCGCCTCAAACGCCTGGAGCGTCGGCGTGGACAGGCCGCAAAATACGCGGTCTGCTCGTAACTTGCAGGTAAGACAACTCTCTACGAGGTCCATTCCGTACGGTGAGTTCATGAGCCACCTTCCCGTGGCTTGCCGGTTTAGCGGGCATGGAAAGCCACTCGGGGGACAAGGCCATCGTATAGACCTAGCCCTGTGGCAAGTTTCCTGCTACGCGCGGCGGAAAGGCTGTGACAGGTAGCATTCGCCAATGTGATTCTCGTCACTTCCGCATGAGGTGGACACGTACCCGAGGCAAAAGGAGAACCATCATCCGCGCCGTGTGGAAGTAATCATAAGCGACCTTGATTTCCCGGTTTAATCCCAGAAAACGATGTCGTACGTTTGCTGCAGACGGATCCGGGTCTGCCCAGTCGTTACCGGCTAGCATCGCGCCGATCTTTGCGGAAGGTTGATGGATGAGGACATGCTGGAACCAGATTCTAACGACCAATGATGGATGACTGGTGCCGATGTGTTCCGCAACACCGCTGCATAAAGTCTCATCAGCGCCGCAACTCGTTGCTTCCCAAATAATTCGTGATCTGCTGATGCAATCCTCAACTTTTGCGTGATGCGATTCGCATCATTCCAAAAAACGCCGAAACCGACAGCTGCCCATTATGGAAGTGGCGAGAGCACGATCTATGTTTCTCATTTGACAGTCATTACCGCATGATGCATATTGACATTCCCTCTCACTTCCTGCTTTGGCATGGAGAATGCCTTTAGTAAATGTGGCGCGTGGCCGACAAAGAGCCGCCCCAGACGAGGTGACTTATGACAGTGATTCTGGTTCTCTTCACATTCGGAGCTTTCTTACTGATCGATTATTTCCGTTCTCGCAACGCCGTCGTACATCCTGCAGTGCAAGTTGCGCCGTCAGAAACCGAGATGCTTCCCCGTTTACAACCCGCGCTGGTCGGCGGTTTTCAGGTACCCGAGAACCTGCGCTACCACCCCGGACACACATGGGCATTGAGCGAAAGCCCCAACCTGGTTCGCGTGGGCCTCGATGATTTTGCCGCGAAGGTGACGGGCAAAGTGGCGCGTATCAGCTTGCCGCAGATTGGGCAATGGGTACGCCAGGGACAGAGGATGTGCTCGGTTTATCGCGATGGAGTGTCGGTGGACATGATTTCTCCAATCGAAGGCAGCGTCTCTGAAATCAATTCGGCGGTTGTCACTGACCCGGACCTCGCGCTGCGCGATCCTTACGGGGAAGGCTGGCTCATGACGGTGCAGGCGCCTGACGCGAAGACCAGTTTCCGCAATCTGATCGGCGGAACGCTCGCCCGCTGGTGGACCGAAGAAGCTGCGAGCCGTTTACAACGGCGCGTACCAATGGCGCTCGGAGCACTGGCGCAGGATGGCGGCGTGGTCATGAACAACCTGACCACCGAAATGCCCGACGATGATTGGGCGAAACTGGCAAAGGAATTCTTCCTGTCATAAGCGCGGCGAAGACCTCGCGCCAAACTGAAAGCCCCGGCGAAAGCCGGGGCTCTTGTTTTCTTGTACAAATTTCTCAGCTCTGTTTAAGGCGCCTGAGCATCTCATTAGCTATGCGTTATCTGGTTCGAGCACGCGTGAAACCGGGGCGCGAAAGGGCGTTGGTTGAAGCCATTGACAGCAAAACATTGGGGCTAGGTTCAGTGGCTGAAGGCGAGTACCTGCGGAACATGCGTGCCGCAAGACTGTACGCCGACGGAACGATACGTTGGGTTGAAATCTGCTATTGCCCTACGCCCCTGCAGGAAGAACGGCCTTACTGGGAAGAATATTTCGAGCTGAGCAAGGTGCAGGATGCCCACGACCGCCGGAGATGCCGCGACGAAAACGGCACAGAAGCCTGGGCGTGCAACCATTGCGGTTGCACACGACGCCTGGAAGAAAAGCTGACCTCGATTGGAAGGCCGTTCGTGAAGACACTTTCGAGCAGAGATTAGGCCGCACAAGCACAGCCATCCATCCACCTAGCTGCTGCGCGCTCGCAAGACCTGAATGGCCTTCTGTAGCTGATCGTCCTGCTGCGGAGGAGCCTTCTCGTTATTGTCTTCGGCGGGAGCGGCGTTCTCATCTTCATCCGGCAGAGGAGCACTGTCATCCGCATCAGCAACGAGAATATTTGGGGTGACCGCTGTATCCTGAATGGCTTTTCCATCCGGCGAGTAATACTTGGCAACCGACAGGATCAAAGCGGAACCGTCCGGCATTTCAATGGTCTTCTGGATTGATCCATCGCCAAAAGTCTTGTCGCCTACAATGTCCCCACGCGCGTTACCCAGAATCGCCGAAGCCACAATTTCAGCCGGGCCTGAGGTTCCCTTGTTTACAAGAACAACCAGCGGCAGATTTGTGATCGCCTTTGCCGGATCCGCATTAAATGCCTGCCGCGGGTATTTCTGACCCTGCAGATAAGTGATCGTTCCATGATTCAGGAACAGGTTCGCCGTCGCGATTCCCTCTGACTCTTCGCCTTCCGCGCAATTGCGCAGGTCGAGAATCAGTTTCTTGGCTCCCTGTTGTTCGAGTGTTTTCACTTTGGCAGCGACTTCTTCCGCCTTGCCTTTAGTGAGCGCGTCGACCTTAATTTCTCCGATTCCATCCTGTAGCATCTTGTCGCTCGCGGGAGGGACATTGATGGCCTCGCGAGTAATGACCATCTTTTGTGGCTCGGCGCGGCGCGCGCGGACTACTGAAAGACTTACAGTTGAACCGCTGCTTCCCGACAGCAGGTTGTGAATTTCGCCGATCGACATCTCCCGGGTGCTCTTGCCTTCGATGGCCTCAATGATGTCTGTATCCTGCAAACCAGCTTTATCTGCCGGCCCTCCGGGAATGACCGAAACGATCGACGCATAGCCAAAGCGCTTGGAAACCACGGCGCCGATATCGGCATGGCTATCCGTCTTGTGGTCCTTGTATTCCTTGTATTCGGCAGGTGACAGGTAGCTGGAATCGGCGTCGAGCGACTCGAGCAACCCATGCAGAGCGCCATCCGTTACGGCCGGGATATTGGGCTCGACTACGTACTCGCTGCGCACCCGAGACAGCACTTCGCTGTATACCTGTAACTCGGGGTAGGCTCCGTCCTTGCTGGAAGCGCGAACGCCATCAATGCCGCCGATCACCATGAACAACAGAACGGCGGCGGAAGAAACTAGAAGAGCTGCTTTGGTTTTCATTGACATCGGGTTTTGTTTTCTCGAAGGCCCACTGCGGTGGGAAGTATTCACATTATAGCTTCTTTGATGCCGCCAGCGAAGCGGTGGTTCAAGCAAATTGCTGCCTTAAGTAACGGGGGCGTTTCCGCCGACTAATGCGGATCAACCGTTACCGACGAAGGTTCAGGTAAAACAGGCGTCCTCGCCAGCCCCTTGGGAGAAGACCGTGCATTCGCCGCCGTGACCTGGTAATTCGAGTAATTAATGTTCAGGTCGGCGTGCCCGCCCAGGCGGACTTGGGTGACCGAATGGTTGTGAATTGGCAGCCAGAATCCATTGACTTTGGTCCATTGAAACGTAATGTCGATGTGGCTGACCCAGAATGAGGGGTTCTTGGCGGGACTGCCTTCCATCCGGGTGATGGCAAAATCGTGAGCGTCAACCCAGATCTTTCCTGCATAAACGTATTTGCTCTTGCTCTTCGGTGTAACACTGAGAACGTAGAATTTGCCATTCGGCTCGGGTTGCGTGTTTTCCAGCCTGAAATCGTAGTTGGCCGGGCTGATCTCCAGCCCCTTCCGGTTTTTTCCCTCCTGCGCATCGCTCTCGCTTTGTAGAAGCTTGAGCAGCACATGGTTGATCAGCAGCTTCGACCCGCTCTCGGAAATAATATGAAAGTCTTTGGTGTTGGGGGCAATGTAACTGGCTTCGACCTGCATCTCAGCCTGACCGCCGAAGATACCGTGATACTCAAGCTGATAAACACGCTTTCCGTGGTAACTTTCTAGTTCCTGCGCCCGCCGGACGTTGGCCTCGACGAGTCTTTGGACGATGTATTCAGTCGACGGATCTGATCGTAAGGCTGGGACATCATTCTCGCCCGACCCAGAGCCGGGAAAGCCGAAGCAGGCCAGACACAGGAACGCAATTGCCCCATACATTAAGCCCGCGTTGCAGGAAGACAGCATCGGCTGAACTCTACGCGTTAGCAGTGGCGCGTGCACATAGACCGGCCATCATTTCACTGACCTATAACGGCGAAAGTTCATCTTCCCTCTCTTCCGTCGTTTTGTACCGGGCGAATCTGCGCTCGAGGAACTGCCTGGCCAGATCGCGGCCGCCAAGTCCAAAAGCCAGCGCCAACCCTAGCATCAGTGATCCAAAAACAATTGCGAAAGCTACGATCACGGTGCGCTCAGCTAATCCCAGTTCCTCAAACGCCATCGAGATTGTCAGGACCACGATCAAAGTTCTCACCGTGGAACTGATCAGACGGGGAGAAGGCAGATCGGCGTTGACAGCCCCCAGCAGCGCGGCACGGGAAAAGAAACTGGCCGCCAGCATGCCAAAGAAAAGCACGAACAGTGCCGCGAAAAAGCGCGGCAAATAGCCGAAGAAATTGGACACATGCTGTTGCAGACCTACAATTCCAAGCACGCTGATGCCGAGCAGGATGAACCCAATCCACGCAATCCAAAACACGACTCGGGCGATCAATTCCGTCGAGGAGGGGAGTTCCGTTCTCCGCAGAAACTGCGAGGCGCCTGCGTTTTCCGACAACCGTTCGAAGCGGGCAAACTTGAGGATGCTACGCAGAATGGATTTGACGATGTACGCAACCAGCCAGCCGATCAGGACGATGAGCAGCATGACCATGAGGCGGGGGAGCAACTGCGCCACATCGCGAATGATTTCCTGGGTCGCTTGCGTTAACTCGAAAACAAATCTGTCCCACATATTGACCTCACTTCTTGCCGTCCCACAATTCAAGCAAATAAGGTTTTTCGCGCTCGAACTCTAAGCAGAGATTTTCGACATTTTGCTCCACTTCCTCCGCCCCCGCATCCCGGTTTTCTGCTAAGAAAGTGTAAGTCTTGCCTCGGTACAAAGGCGCAAGAGCTTGGATGATGTGATCACGGCTGATGACCGCTTTGTGGTAGGATGCCGCGAATTCGTACACCGACCGGGTCCAGACATCATCCGGGTAGCGGAACCGAGGTTCGGGTAGTGCAGCTGTTGCCTTCAGCTGCTCGAGCGTTGCCGGCGTGAGAATAGAACCTAGAACCGGTTCCAGCTCGGCGACGCCATGAACGAACATGTCGTAGAGCCGCTTACGGTTTACTCGTAGCGTATCTTGAGATACCTGGGGCTGGGGTCCAAGGGTCGGCACGGCCTCGGGCGGTTTGTCGGCTGTCCATGCGGGGAAATTGCGGTCCAGCGACCAGAACAAGGTGCCGACCGTCTCCCGCATGGCGGGTATGAGATCCGCAGGCGCGTGGTCAATACGGTCTTTATCCCCGAGAAAGGTCTGGGCTACTCTGAATCCTCCCGACAAGGCCGAAATGGTAAAGAACAACTCCGTCCCTTTGGAGCCCACATCTTCCGACCAGATATCTTGCCCGAAGAAGTAGCTGCCGAAACGCGTCGAAAAAGCAAATTCGGTTGGATAAGGCTCGCGAATTTTCTTCCCATAGAGAGCACGATTCATGGGGTAAATGAGATTACGCACCAGCAGGCCGTCATACTTGTGTCGGCGATACATCGGAGAAACAAAATCGAAGCTGTCTCTAACAACCGGACCCAACAAGCGATCGATCCACTCCGGCTGAATGTTGACGGAATCGGGAGCAATGATCGCGCAGGCGGCGGGATGCAGCAGATCCGCTCCTGCAAGGATCGTGTACAGCGCCCTGCCGTGAGCCGGACCGCCTTCGTAGCGGGTGCTGATGGAGTGAAGCGTTCTGAGCGCTTGAATATGCGTCGCCTGCGCCGCATCGCTGATGGATGCCGCCCGTACCAAATCTTGCGTGCTGTCTTTCGATCCGCCATCGGCGTTGATGATGACAGCTCGCTGGCGAGGAAAATACTTCAGCAATCCGCCGCGAATTGCCTGCACGACCTGCGGAACGGTTTTCGCGTCGTTGAAAGTAGGTACGCCGATGAGGATGTCCACTTCGCCGACGTTCATCAGTTCGCGAAGAAAATCATCCGTAAGAATGGTTTCTTCAGGCAAAAGCGGCTCCCGGGCTCAGCGACATTCGCTCGAATGAGATGCAGTGTAGAACATATTGCGCAGCTCTCGGCGGTTGATTGACCTCAAATTTTCCGCAGCCGGAACCAGAAGAACTGGTATGGCCCAAGAGTCAATAAGTACGGCAGGTCCCCGATGCGGGGGAAGATGTTGCGTCCGGACATTTCGATGAGAATATTGCCCTTATGGCGTTTGAGATCGAGTTCAACCGCCTGCGCGCTGCTTGAGAGGTTATTGACCGCGAGAATTGTTTCTTTTCCATATTGACGCATGTAGGCCAGCACCCGATGGTTCGCCGGATAGAGAAATTCTATCGACCCCCGTCCGAAAACAGGGGTTGATTTCCGGACCTTGATAATCCCCTTCATCCATGACAGCAGAGAGTGATCGAAACGTTCCTGCGATTTGACGTTGACCGACTGGTATCCATACACCGGATTCAGCATCAACGGGGAGTAGAGAGATTCCGGGTCAGCGGGGGAAAAACCGCCATTCCAACCGCCATCCCATTGCATCGGCGTGCGCACGCCATTGCGGTCCCCGAGGTTCACATTGTCCCCCATGCCAATCTCGTCTCCGTAATAAATGATCGGGGTTCCCGGCAATGACATGAGCATGCCGTTCATCAGTTCGATTTTCCGACGATCATTATCAAGTAAAGGAGCGAGGCGGCGGCGAATCCCGAGGTTCAGGCGCATGCCGCGATCGCGCGCGTACTCGTCGTACATGTAATCCCGCTCCATGTCAGTAACCATTTCGAGCGTGAGTTCATCATGATTGCGGAGAAACAGGCACCATTGGCAGGCATCAGGAATGCTCGGGGTCTGCTGCATGATTTCGGTGATTGGCTTCCGGTCTTCCAGTTTCAGGCCCATGAACATGCGTGGCATGAGCGGAAAGTGAAATGCCATGTGGAACTCGTCTGGCGATAAATAGGGACGCAAATCGGCGGGCCATTGGTTGGCTTCTGCAAGAATCATTCTTCCGGGGAATTCGCGGTCCAGGCGGGCTCGGTAATCTTTGATAATCGCGTGAGTCTCCGGCAGGTTTTCGCAGTTTGTACCTTCCCGTTCAAGCAGGTAGGGCACCGCGTCAAGCCGGAAACCATCCACGCCCATTTCCAGCCAGAAGCGCATGTTCTCCCACATCATTTCGCGCACGTCGGGGTTGTCGTAGTTCAGATCGGGTTGATGGCTGAAAAAACGGTGCCAGTAGTATTGCTTTGACACCGGGTCCCACGACCAGTTCGAAAGCTCGGTATCAAGAAAAATGATGCGCGTCCCCCGATACCTCGTGTCGGTGTCGCTCCAGACGTACCAATCCCTCTTCGGGTTTGTGCGCGAACTGCGCGATTCCTGGAACCACGGGTGCTGATCCGAGGTATGGTTCAGCACCATTTCGATGATGACTCGAATGCCGCGCTCGTGAGCAGTCTGGAGAAAACTCTTAAAGTCATCCAGCGTACCGTAAGTTGGATGCACGGAGCGGTAGTCGGCAATGTCGTACCCATCATCGCGAAGGGGCGAAGGAAAAAACGGCATTAGCCAGACGGCGTTTACCCCTAGCTCCTGCAGGTATCCGAGTTTTTGTCCCAGCCCGCGAAAATCGCCCATGCCGTCGCCGCTGCTGTCGCAGAAAGCTTTTACGTGGACCTGATAGATGATCGCGTCCTTGTACCAGAGCGCGTCCTGGACAGAAATCAGGGACGAGGATGGGCTAGTGAGAACTCCGGCTCCGGTTGTCATAGGCGCGGCAACTCCATTTCCCACTCAGGTTTGATGCTGGAGGAGAAACAACGAATAGGAAACATAACCGCAGGGGTTCCGAAACTTTCAATCTACCATAATCCCCAAAGGTGACCTGGACAATCCCGCGACTCTTGCGTGTTAGTATCGAACTCAAAGATTCCGATGACCCTGCAGCATGTTGACATTGTTTTTCAGATCATCGCGTTTCTGTTTGCTATCAGCATCCACGAGTCCGCCCACGCCTGGACGGCCAACCGGCGCGGCGATCCGACCGCGCGCATGCTCGGAAGGGTCTCCTTAAACCCCATCCGCCACATTGATCCGGTGGGAACGATTCTGCTGCCGGCCATTGCCATGTTCATGCATTTCCCGGTCATCGGTTGGGCCAAGCCGACACCTGTGGATCCGCGAAACTTTAAGAATCCTGTTCTGGATGATGTGCTTACCGCAGTAGCCGGGCCTGTTAGCAATTTCCTAACCGCGACGATTGCCACGATGGCGTTGGCCGGAATCGCCGTTCTCGCTCCGGGCGGAAGGATGATCGTTCATGGCGCAATGAGCGGGTTTCTCACCAGCAACTCGGCGCTGGTGCCAATCAGCATCATGTTATTTGAGCTGATCACCATTAATGTGCTGCTTGGAGTTTTTAATCTCATCCCTGTGCCGCCGCTCGACGGCAGCCACGTGCTTCGACATTTCTTAACAGAGAATGTGCGGCGCATCTACGACACGGTGGGGATGTTCGGCCTGATGCTGCTGGTCTTCTTCGGTGGAAACCTGCTGTGGGCTTTGATCCGCCCGGTTCTGAACGTATATATCTCGATCTTAATGAGCGTCTGATGCCTGCCTCTCGAAAACGCGTGCTCAGTGGAATGCGCTCGACCGGCAAGCTGCATTTGGGCAACTATGTGGGCGCGCTGCAGAACTGGGTGAAAATGCAGGACCAGTATGAATGCTTCTTCGAAGTCGCCGACTGGCACGCGCTCACCACAGATTACGCCGACACATCGCGGGTGAAGGCGAACTCTTTCGATGTTGTGCTTGATTGGCTTGCCGCCGGGCTAGATCCGGAGCGCAGTACGATCTTCATTCAATCTCACGTGCCGCAGCATGCGGAATTGCACCTGCTGCTCTCGATGATTACTCCGCTGGGCTGGCTGGAGCGGGTACCAACCTACAAAGAACAGCGAGAGAACATTCACGACAAGGACCTGGGAACCTACGGCTTCCTCGGCTATCCCGTTTTGCAGGCCGCGGACATCCTCGTCTACAAAGGCGATTTCGTTCCGGTCGGCGAGGACCAGGTCCCACATGTAGAACTCACCCGCGAGATCGCGAGGCGGTTTAACGGATTTTATAAATTGGACAGTACCGAGGTTTTCCCTGAGCCTCAACCGTTGCTGACCCCTGCCGCGAAACTTCCCGGCACCGACGGCCGCAAAATGTCGAAATCCTACGGAAATACAATTCTGCTGACCGATCCCGAACCACTCGTCCGGCAAAAGCTGAAAACCATGGTGACCGATCCGGCCCGCGTGCGGCGAACTGATCCCGGAAATCCCGACGTCTGCCCGGTTGGCGATCTCCACAAAATTTTCAGCGACAAGCAAACCATTGCCAAAGTGAACGAAGGCTGCCGGTCGGCAGGAATTGGCTGCATCGAGTGCAAGAGCTGGGCGGCGGATGCGTTGGTTAACATTCTCAACCCCATGCAGGAGCGCCGCAAAAAATACGAAGATGAACCCCGGCTTGCCTGGGATATTCTGGAGGCTGGCTCGGCGCATGCGCGAAAGGTCGCCGACGAAACCATGCGCCAGGTAAGGCAATCCATGGCTATGTCGTTGGAGTACGAATCGCCGGTCAACGCTCAAGTGGCTACTTAGATCATGACGGAACCAGCGCGGGTTATTCGAGAGACTCAGGTCAGGACGATGGAGGTCCTCTCGCCTGAGGCCGATCGCATCGGCGCAAAATCTGAAAGCGACTTCCCTTTTGCAGTCTCCGTAGGCGAGGTCTACGAAGGCCCGCTCGACCTCCTGCTCGATCTAATCCGCAGGCAGGACATTGACATCTACGACATCCCCATTGCAAAGATCACCGCCCAATATCTCGCGTACGTTGAAAAGCTGCGCGAGTTGGACGTGAATGTAGCGGCCGAGTTCATATATATGGCCGCGGTTTTGATCCACATCAAATCGAAGATGCTGCTGCCGCGCGATCCAGCGGCGAGTTCGGAGGACCAGGAAGATCCGCGTTCCGAACTGGTCAACCGCCTGATGGAGCACGAGAAGTTCAAGTCAGCCGCGCAAATGCTCATGCAGAAGCAACAGATCGAAGAAGCGGTCCGGACGAACCCCGCGATCAAAGAATTCATGGACGCAGAAGGAACCGATCCGGAACTGGCGGCTGATGTCATTGACCTGGTCAAAACCTTCCAGCAGATTCTCGCGCGCGCGCGTAATCGTCCGATGATCCAGGTGGACGAGGAAAGCGTCACAGTTGGCCAAATGATCGAATACCTGCGTCGCCGTTTGTCGCTTGAGAATCGTCCGCTGCGGTTGAAGCAGTTGCTACAGAACGTCAGCTCGCGGCAGGCTTTGGTTTGCATGTTCCTCGCACTGCTTGAACTCGTGCGCGTGCAAGCCATTCAATTGCGGCAGGATCGTCTGTTCGGCGAGATTTTTCTGCGGAAGCATATAGGGTTCGAAGCGGTCATGGCCGAGCAGACAGCCGTACGCGATGACTGGAAATAACTCTCGATTGATTAACCTATGAGCCTCAAGGCGAAAATCGAAGCCATTATTTACGCGGCAGAGATGCCGATAGCACTCGATCAGATCATCGAACTGGTGAAAGACTCTGTCTTAAGCGACGGAGCCGCCGACGGCACGGAAGTGAAGTCGCGGGTCCGAATGGCGATTGAAGAGTTGACCGCCGACTACTACTCGCCCGACCACGGGATCGAGATCAGGCACGTAGCGGGCGGCTATCGCATGTCCACCAAACCCGAGCAGCATGATGTCGTTCGCGCATTCGCCAGGAGCCTGAAGCCGCCGGTTCGCTTGTCGCTGCCCGCTCTCGAAACATTGGCGGTCATTGCGTACAAGCAACCTGTCACCGTGCCTGAGATCAGCGAAATTCGCGGTGTGGATTCGAGCGGCGTCATTGGAACACTGCTCGATCGCAAGCTCATTACGACCGCGGGACGCAAGGCTGTGATCGGCCGTCCAATTCTCTACAAAACCAGCAAGGAATTTCTGCTGCGCTTCGGCTTGAAAGACGTCAACGAACTGCCCAGCATGGAGGAATTCGAAAAGCTCGTGGCCGAATCGTTCCAGAGTGATCTGCTGGCGGCCGATGCGGCAGAACCAGGGTCCGCCGAGCAGAACCCAAATGCCCAAGTAGAGCCGGGTGCGCCCGAATCCCAGCCAATCGAGGCCGAAAAGAGCGCGTAAGACTCTGTGACCGGTGCCCTCAGTGGTTAATGTTTTTCTTCATTTGATAACCTCATTCCATGCCCCCCGAGCGTCTGCAGAAGATCATCGCAGCTGCTGGCCTGGCCTCGCGGCGAAAGGCTGAACAGCTTATCAGCGGCGGACTTGTTTCCGTCAATGGCCAGGTCATCACCGAACTCGGCAGCAAAGCCGATCCCGAGCGCGATCACATTCGCGTAAACGGCAAGCTGCTGCACGGGCCGGAGCGCCACGTTTACTTTCTACTGAACAAGCCAAAAAATTACGTAACAACGGTCAGCGATCCCGAAGGACGTCCCACGGTGATACAGCTTCTCCATGGCATCGGCGCTCGCGTGTATCCGGTCGGGCGCCTCGATTACGCAAGTGAAGGTCTGCTCCTGCTCACCAATGACGGCGGTTTCGCGGCAGCCATGATGAAGGCAGCCTCGCATGTTCCCAAGACCTATATGGTCAAGGTCGCCGGAACGCCTGATGCGGAGGGTCTGGAAAGGCTAAGGTGCGGCGTACTCATCCGAACCAGTAGCGGGAAACGAACGCGAACCGCCCCCGCGAAGATCAAGGTCATCCGCGAGTCGGAAAACCCGTGGTATGAGGTCACCTTGACGGAGGGTAGAAACCGGCAAATTCGCCACATGTTCGAGGAGATCGGACATCATGTAGAGAAAATCAAACGCGTGCGCTACGGGCCACTCGAACTGGACGTACCACCGGGAAAATTTCGTCGCCTCTCAGCGCAGGAAATCGAGCATCTGAGGTCCGCGGTCAGGAGTCGGTAAAACCGCATTTTTGTACGAGAGAGCAGCGTGAAGGCAACTAAACTCGCGTCAAATGAGAACCCATTTGGACCTTCACCCAAGGCGCTTGCAGCCATGCGAACCGCTCTCGCCCAGTGCCACCGCTATCCCGATGATCGGGCAAGCAAGTTAAAAGAGAGGCTTGCAGAGTTTCATTCCGTCAGCGCTGAGCAAATCATTATTGGGGCAGGATTGACGGCGCTGCTGGAAACAATCGCACACACTTTCCTATCGCCTGGTCTTAATGCGCTCACGAGTGAGTGCTCGTTCGTCATGTATTCCATCGCCACTCAGGCCTCTGGAGCCATGCTGCGGACGGTTCCCATGCGTCAACATAGTTTCGATCTCAGGGCGATTGCTGCCGCAGTCGATTCAAGTACGGGCCTCATCTTCATCGCCAATCCTAACAACCCGACTGGGACTATCGTGACCGCGGCTCAAATGGATGAGTTCCTAACTCTCATTCCCGCTCATATCACCCTTGTTCTGGACGAGGCGTACTACGAATTTGCCCAGCACTTTGCCGCAAAACGCGCTGTAGAGTACTCCCATTCCTTGAACTATGTACGCGGGGGACGCAACGTACTCGTTCTCCGGACCTTCTCAAAAGCATATGGCCTGGCAGGTGTACGTGTCGGATATGCCATTGGGCCGAGCGACCTCATTTCGCGCTTGACTCGGATCAGAACCATTTACTCCGTTTCATCTGTCGCCCAAGCCGGAGCGCTCGCAGCGTTAGATGATGAAGCGTACGCGCGAAAAACGGTCGAAAACAACGCCACTGAAAGCGACCGGGTGACTGCCTCGCTTTCCGAACTGGGATTTCCGCTCACTGCCACGTGGACCAATTTTATGTACTGCGAAATAGGAAGAGACGCGGATGAGCTTGCCGCTAAGCTGCAGAACACCGGCATTCTGGTTTGTCCGCTGAGTTCATGGGGCGCACCGAACGCAATCCGTCTTACCATCGGCACCCCTGCGCAAAATCAGGACTTCCTGCGCACATTCAAGAAGGTAATGGCCAAAAACGGCGTTGCCCATTAGACGGGTCAAGAGATCATCGGCAATCGTGCGGCCCCAAATAATCCAGCATCGCTGCCCAAAAGAGCGCGCGTAACAATGGTCCTGCTTTTTCCAACCGTCCGCACTTGCGCCGACGCTCCTTGGCGATTTGCCTGCGGCTGCGGATCGCTGGCGGCGTAGACCAATGATCTTTTGCGCAATTCTTCGAAAATTGACGGCGAGAACGCATCCCACGCGCTTGATACACCCCCACCGATCACATAAATTGGCAAATTGAGCGCGTTCACCAAATTTGAAAGAACGATTCCAATTGAGCGCCCAACAAGGCGAAAAATGTTCTTCGCCTCTTCGTCGCCTTGGATCGCAAGGTTGTAAACCGCTTTTGCGCTGAATTCGGGATCGGCGCTTACCGCACGTGCCAGAGCTCCGCCGTTTGCCTTCGCTTCGCGCGCCATGCGCACGATGGCAGTGGCCGAAGCATAAGCTTCGAGGCAACCGTGATTCCCGCATCCGCAGAGCGCCCCATTGGGTTCGACCGTGATGTGCCCGCATTCGCCGGCCATGCCGGTCATTCCGTGCCAAATGCGGCCTTTGAGCACCAGCCCGCCGCCCACTCCTGTCCCCAGTGTCAGCATGGCCATGTCATCGAACTCACGTGCCGCACCCAACCACTTCTCTCCCAATGCTGCCGAGTTAGCGTCATTTTCCAGAATTACAGTTGTGGAAAGGTGCTTCTCAATTTCCGCGCGCACCGGGTAGTCCGACCAGCCAGGCAGGTTTGGCGACTCGTGCAGCATGCCGGTTTTGAGATCAATGATTCCCGGCACGCCGATCCCGATGCCGATAAGCTTCGCTGTACGATACTTGGCGGCGAGTTCTTTAATCGCCTGGCACATATCGTTGATCACAAAATCGCGGCCTAGCGTCACCCGCGTTCCAAGGGTGATTTTTTCGAGCAAGTTGCCCTGCTCTCCGACGGCCGCGATACGCAGATTGGTGCCGCCCAAGTCAACGCCAATGGAGTAGTTCGCCATAACTGAAGAGCCAGAGTAACATCGAATCGATTCTTCTCGCTAGCTCGAAAACACGAGAATGCCTTTATAAAATCGTTTCAATATCATTAATTCTGGCAATGCGGGCAATAATGGCTGCTGCGTCCCGCAATGACAATGCGCTTGATCGGGGTCTGGCAAACCAGGCAGGGCTCGCCCTCGCGCCCATAGACGCGGTGTTGAAGCTGGAAGAATCCTTCCTCTCCGTCCGCATCGACGTAATCATTGATGGACGATCCTCCCAAGGTAATCGCTTCGTTCAAAACCTCGCGAACTGAGGCATAAAGGCGTTCCAGTTCGCAGAGAGTTAATGAAGAGGCACGTCTCCTCGGGCGGGTCGCGGCACGAAACAGCGATTCATCGGCATAGATGTTCCCCACCCCGCTGAGAAGTTTTTGATTCAGCAGGGCGCTTTTGATGGGTGTCTTGCGCCCCTTGAACAAAGTAATGAACTGCTCCAACTCGACCTGCAATGGCTCCGATCCCGGCGCCGTGAATTGATCAGTAACGCTGAGCCGTCCGAAGCGGCGCGGATCAACAAATCGCAATTCGCGGCCTGAAGCGAGTTGCGCAATCGCATGAGTATGTTTTTCGATTTCCTCTTCCGGCTTACAGACCAGCATCTTTCCCGTCATTCCCAAATGAACAACCCACTGGGCCGAGTGGGCTGTTGCCTCAGCTTTCCGGCGAGTCTTTCTTACCGCGCGTGATCTTGCGTGGGGATTTTCCAAATCAAACACGATGTGTTTTCCCAATCGCCGCACGCCGAGAATTCGACTGCCTTCCAGTGTTTTGCTGATTTCACGAGCTGACGACTTCAACGGCTCCGGTTTGGAACCGAGCCAGACTGACTCAATAACATCGCCGTTGACGCGCGTGGCCAGGCCGCGCGCGATGGTCTCAACTTCCGGGAGTTCAGGCATACAGACAGTCTACCGTTCCGAAGCGCAGCAGAGCGGAGCTTCGCCGCTTGCCGCAACCAAACCACCATAAATTGCTGATATCTACACCGGCGCGGTATGATCTTGGGTACACCTTTCCTCAAACGTCCTTGTCATTGAGTGATTTGCGATATTTGCGGGCGCATGTGTGCGATACCGCAGCGTTGTAGAAGCCGCTGCGCAATGCGCAGAGTACGGATTGTTTATTAATGAAAGGCAAAACCGCGGTCATCGTCGGCGCCCAGTGGGGCGACGAGGGCAAGGGCAAGATCGTTGACGTGCTCTCGGAAAACTTCTCCATTGTGGCCCGGTACGCCGGCGGCCACAATGCCGGCCACACCGTCATCATTAACGGCAAGAAGTTTATTCTGCAACTCATTCCGTGTGGCGTTCTAAGACCCGGCTGCTCCAGCGTAATTGGCAACGGTGTAGTGCTTGATCCCCTCGCCTTTCTGAAAGAAGTCGGTAACCTGCGTGGGGCCGGCGTCCAAGTGGATGGCAATCTGTTTGTCAGCAATCGCGCACACGTGATCCTGCCCTACCATCGCATGATTGAACTCGCGTCCGAAAACGCACCCGGGCGCGTGAAGATCGGAACGACTTCTCGTGGCATCGGGCCAACCTATGAAGACAAAATGGGCCGGCGCGGCCTGCGGGTTGCTGACCTGCTCGATCTCGCCTTGCTCAAAACGCACATCGAGAATGCCTGCCGCGAGAAGAACATGATCGCGCACGCCCTGTTCAATTCGGAGCCTCTCGACCCTGACAAGATGTACACCGAATACGCCGAGGCCTCGGCTAAAATCGCGCCTTTCATCTGCGATACAGCCGCCTTGCTGAACAAAGCGGTTGCCCACGGGCAATCCGTTGTCTTCGAAGGTGCACAGGGCACAATGCTGGACATTGACCACGGAACTTATCCCTTCGTTACTTCTTCGAGCGCAACGTCCGGAGGGGCAGTGATCGGTACTGGCGTCGCTCCCACCGCCATTGACACGGTCATCGGAATCACCAAAGCTTATTGCACACGGGTAGGAGGAGGACCGTTCCCCACAGAGGACAAAAGCCAACTCGGCGATGCCCTGCGCAAGCGCGGCAATGAATTCGGCGCCGTGACCGGCCGCCCTCGTCGCTGCGGTTGGATTGACTTGCCTCTGCTGCGCTACGCTGGCATGATTAACGGCATCTCGTGGCTGGTCGTCACCAAGCTCGATGTGCTGGATGAATTGGAAGAAATTCCAGTTTGCGTCGGGTACGAAGTTGATGGCAAACCCACCCAGGAGATTCCGGCACAGGACAGCGGGTTTGCAAAGATCGAATGTATGTTTAAGAATCTGCCGGGCTGGAAGACGTCAACCCAAGGCATTACGCAACTGGAAAGGTTGCCGAAACCCGCGCGAGATTATCTGACGTTCATCGAGAAGGAAAGCGGAGCGCGCATTGGCATGATTTCAACCGGCCCGGGACGCGAGGAAACGATCTTTGTCGACGAGTTCAGCGCAGAATTGCGAAACGCGGGTGCAACCGAGGCTTCGAAAGGTAAAAACCGGGCGCGATCTTAACGGGGTGAGGCAATGGTGGTGTTAGCAGTGACGTGGATGGCTAAAGCTGGCCGCGAAGCAGATGTGGCCAAGATCTTCACCGCGCTAACAGAGGAATCCCGCAAAGAGCCCGGCTGCGTGATGTACCAGGTCCACCGCCACAAAACCGAGCCCCGCCGCTTCTTTATTTATGAACAGTATAAGGACGACGCCGCTCTCGAGGCGCATCGCGCCAGCCCACACTTTCTGCAATACGCCAGAAAGGAGCTGACGAAGATTGCGGATCGAATCGAAGGTCAGTTATATGAGCCGATCGGATAGCCCGGCTATTTCGGTTTGTCCGCCACCAGCACGCCGCCCGACGCGTAACTCTCTTTTGACACCTCGTTGATAACCACAACAACGGCCTCGCGTTTCGCTCCGGCTTCTTCAACCATGACGTCGGTCATGCGCTGCGCCAGCTTACGCTTTTGGTCACCAGTGCGACCCGTCAGCATCGTGATTTGAACCAGTGGCATGGTTCCTTGTCAGTTATCCCGCCAGCTCATAGCCGGCAAAGAAATAACTCAACTCGAAGCGCGCGGTATCGTCGGCATCCGAGCCGTGAATCGCATTGTGCTCGATATTCGACGCCCACTTCTTCCGGATCGTGCCCTCTTCAGCATTGGCTGGATTCGTCGCTCCCATTAACTTGCGGAGGTCGGCAATCGCGTTTTCTTTTTCCAGCGCCAGCACCACGATCGGGCCGCTCGACATGAAGTCGGTAAGTGAATTGAAAAAAGTTTTCCCGGCGTGCACCGCATAAAACTGCTCGGCCTGGTGCTTCGTGACCTGCAGCATTTTTACAGCAAGAATATGAAAGCCGTTTTTTTCGAACTGCTCGATGATATCTCCGATTGCTTTCTTTTTTACCGCATCAGGCTTGATGATCGTAAAAGTGCGTTGCAGGGTCTTCATTGCTTTTTTCGTCCGTCCTTAATGTATTCGTCTTTCGGTTCCGTATTAAACCTTAACTCCCATCGCGGCCACCGCCGCCTCGCCGATCTCTGCCGGAGTTTTCGCCACCCGAATGCCGGCGGCTTCCATGGCTGCAATCTTGTCCGCCGCGGTGCCCTTCCCCCCTGAGATAATCGCGCCCGCATGCCCCATACGCCGCCCGGGAGGGGCGGTTTGTCCGGCGACGAAACCAACTACAGGCTTTTTCATGCGGGATTTCACGAAATCTGCTGCCGTTTCTTCGGCGTTGCCGCCGATTTCACCGATCATTACCACAACTTCTGTTTGCGGGTCTTTGTTGAACAACTCCAGCGCGTCAACAAAGTTGGTTCCGATGATCGGGTCGCCTCCGATGCCGATCGCAGTCGATTGGCCAATGCCGCGCGTTGTGAGCTGGTAGACCGCCTCGTAAGTCAACGTGCCGGAGCGCGAAACGATTCCAACCGGGCCTTCGCGATGAATCTGTCCCGGCATGATGCCGATCTTGCACTTCCCCGGCGAGATGATCCCCGGGCAGTTGGGGCCGATCAGTCGCGCGCGCCGCGTTTGCAAAAACTCCCACGCTCGCACCATATCAAGCGTTGGAATGCCTTCGGTGATGCAGACGATGAGTTCGATCTCTGCATCAGCCGCTTCCATGACGGCGTCGGCCGCGAACGGCGGCGGCACGAAGATGACCGATGCATCAGCGCCAGTTTTGTCAACGGCTTCCTGCACCGTGTTGAAAATCGGCCAGCCTTCGTGGGTGGTCCCTCCCTTACCCGGCGTGACTCCGCCAACGATCTTTGTTCCGTATTCCGCACATGTCTTGGCGTGAAAAGTTCCTTCGCGCCCGGTCAAGCCCTGCACAATCACTCGCGTCGATTTATCGATAAGAATGCTCATGAAAAATTCCTAGAAATGCCTTTTTCGGTTCAACCCTACGCCCTGGCGGCCGCGACAACTTTTTCTGCCGCATCTTTCATGGTCTCAGCCACAATAAAATTCAACCCCGACTGCTTGAGGATTTCCCTTCCCTGCTCAACATTGGTGCCTTCCAAGCGCAGCACAACCGGAAGTTGAATATGAGTCTTGTTCGCCGCTTCGACCACCCCGGTCGCCAGCGTATCCACGCGCAAGATGCCGCCAAAAATGTTGATCAGCACCGCTTTGACATTCTTGTCACTGAGCAGGATTTCAAATGCATGCGTGACCTGTTCGGCGTTGGCCCCGCCGCCCACATCAAGAAAATTCGCCGGCATGCCGCCGGCATACTTGATAATGTCCATCGTCGCCATGGCCAGTCCGGCGCCATTCACCATGCAACCGACGTTTCCATCCAGCTTGATGTAATTCAAGTTGAACTTCGACGCCTCGACTTCCAACGGATCTTCCTCGGTCAGGTCACGTAATTCGCGAATCTCGGGATGCCGAAACAGCGCGTTATCGTCGAAGTTAATCTTCGCGTCAAGAGCAAACAGTCTGCCGTCGGAACAGCTGACAAAGGGATTAATTTCCATTAGCGAGGAATCCGTTTTCTCGAATGCTCGATATAGCCCGGTCATGAACTTAACAGCTTCATTAATCTGCTGCGGCTTCAGCCCGAGTTGAAAGGCTAGCTTGCGCGCCTGAAATGCCTCGAGCCCCATTCCTGGAGCGATGTGCTCTTTCAAAATCGCGTCAGGATTTTCCGCGGCAACCTGCTCGATCTCCATCCCCCCCGCAGCCGAAGCCATGAATACCGGCTTCCCTTCGACACGATCGATCACGATGCCAAGATAGAGCTCTTTTTCGATCGGCAGCGTCTCTTCAATCAGCAATCGCCTGACAACTCGCCCTTCTGATCCGGTCTGATGCGTAACCAGGGTCATGCCGAGAATCCTCGAAGCAAGCTCGGAGGCCTCCTCGACCGACTTTGCCAGCTTTACGCCGCCGCCCTTGCCACGGCCTCCAGCATGAATCTGTGCTTTGACCACGACGCCGCTCGCACCCGCTTCGAACAAAGACCGAGCTGCCGCTTTCGCGTCGTCAACCGTTGCCGCCATCTGGCCCCGCGGAACCGCGACACCATGGTTCTTTAAGATATCTTTCGCCTGATACTCGTGGATTTTCATTATGAATTCCTAGCGTAATGTATGATCGGCAGGAGTGCTTGCGGCTTAAAGCCCGAATAGCAAACTATTGATTCTATAGAAGCAATAATTCTTGAGCAAACGTGGAACTCGGTATTAGTTCCTAAAATCCAGAGTGCTCCACGCCTCATCTATTGAAACAGACATGAAAATCGGCGTTCTCGCCTTGCAAGGCGATTTCGACGCACATCGCAAGCGGCTTGAAGAATTGGGCGCTGAAGTCGTGCTGGTCAAAAAGCCAGCGCAACTTGATGAGATTGACGGCCTGATTATCCCCGGAGGAGAATCCAGCACGTTTCTCAAATTGCTCGGCGAAGATGGATTCGAAAAACTGAAGCAGTTCGTTCGCGTGAAGCCGACCTTCGGCACCTGCGCCGGCGCGATCCTGTTGGCGACCGAAGTCTTGGACCCGCCACAAACTGGCTTGGGAGCGTTGGATATCGGCATTCGACGGAATGCCTACGGCCGCCAGCTTGACAGCTCCATCCGGGAAGGCAGGTTCGGCAATGATCCCATCGAAATGGTTTTCATTCGAGCGCCGAAGATCGAACGTCTTGGCCCAAATGTTGAAGTTCTCGCTGCTGAAGGCAAGGATCCCGTGGTCGTGCGCCAGGGAAAGGTGATGGCCTCAACCTTTCATCCCGAACTGTCCGATGACACGCGCGTCCATCAGAAGTTTCTCCAACTCGTCCGCAACGATGGCCATCGTTAGCTGAATTCGTTTGAGCCAGCTCGCCAGGTTCTGCTACTCTCTTGAGTTCTCAACGAGGAACTCTGCTCATGCGATCAGCCAGATTGTTCAAAACTGCCGCCTTGCTGTTTTGTCTCGTTTTATCCCTTCTTGCGCCCGCTGCCGACAAGAGCAAAAACAAGAGCGCGCAGGAAGCATCCACTCCGTCATACGAACTGCCGCAGCCTGAGAAAGAAAATCTCGACCTTTCCATGTACGCTCGCATTCGTGATGAAGGGCTGACACACTCCCACGTAATGGAATACGCCTCGGCGCTGATGGATGGCATCGGCCCAAGGCTCACCGGCTCGCCCAATGTGAGACATGCGAACGAGTGGACGCGCGACCAGTTCATTGCGATGGGTTGCGCCAATGCTCACCTCGAGGATTGGGGCGAGTTTGGCATGGGCTGGCAGCAATTGAATACCTGGGTGCGCATGGCATCGCCGGATACTGCCGTGTTCATTGCACAGGCGGCGCCATGGTCGCCTTCCACCAATGGAGCGGTCACGGGTCCGGCGATCTGGATCGACGTCAAAGCAGAAAAAGATCTGGATAAGTACAAGGGCAAACTTGAAGGCAAGATCGTTCTCGTCGGCGATATGCGCGACGTGAAGCCAGTCGAGAAACCCCTTTTCACCCGCGATGACGATAAAGACCTCGCGAAGATCATGGAATTTCCGCTCGAAAAGCCCAAAGCTTTTTCGGAGCGGTTGCAGGAGTTCATTAAGCGGCGAGAACTCTTGGACAAGACCGGAAAGTTTCTCGCTTCCGAGCGCGCCGCTGCGGCCATCCTTCCCAGCCGTGACGGCAGCGATAATGGCGGCTCCGGCGGAACGATTTTTGATGACGGTGGCTTCAGCTGGTTCAGCTACAAGCGCGATCATGCCAATCCTTTGCCCGTCGTGGTCATGGCGATCGAAAATTACGGGCGCGTTTACCGCCTGCTAAAAGCCAATGTTCCAGTCACGATTGAGATGAATGTGGATACAAAATTTTTCGGCGACCATGAGCACGGTTTCGACACTATCGCCGAAATTCCAGGCACCGATCCCAAGCTGAAGGATGAGGTTGTCATGCTCGGCGGGCACCTCGATTCGTGGGCTTCTGGGACCGGTGCCACTGACAATGGAGCAGGAACGATCGTCGCAATGGAAGCGATGCGCATCCTGAACGCTTTGCATGTGAAGCCGCGCCGAACCATACGCGTCGGGTTGTGGACCGGCGAAGAGCAAGGACTCTTTGGATCAATCGGCTACGTCAAACAACATTTCGGCTACGTCCCGCTTTCAACCACGCCAGAGGAACTGGAAAAACCGGCGTTTCTGCGAAAACCAGCCGGTCCAGTGCAAATAAAGCCCGAGGAGCAGCAGAAGATCTCCGGCTATTTCAATGTTGATAACGGAAGCGGCGAGATTCGCGGAATCTATCTGCAGGAGAATGCGGCTGTCGGGCCGATCTTTGCGCAGTGGATCAAGCCCCTCCAAGACCTGGGCGTGACTACCATCACTATGAAAAACACCGGCGGCACAGATCATCTCTCGTTCGATGCTGTCGGAATTCCCGGCTTCCAATTCATTCAGGACCCGCTCGACTATAGCTCGCGCACGCACCATTCGAACATGGACGTTTACGAACGCCTGCAAGCGCCCGATCTCGCGCAGGCTGCCACAGTCGAAGCGATCTTCGTTTACAACACCGCCATGCGCGATCAGATGTTGCCGCGCAAGCCACTACCCGACCCGGAACTCGAGGAGCAGCGCAACGCACCCCTGCACATGATGCCCGGAGCAAAGGAAATTCTGGAGAAGGATGGGGATAACAAGGCTACGCAATAGCTTGGATCGCGATCGCACGACAGAGGATCGAAAGATCCTCCGTTCTTTGCACGAATTGACCCTCCCCGGGCACTCGTTTACCTTGAATTAGGCTTCGCCGTTCCTCATAGGACTACCCTGAATGAGCAGGAAACAACTCGCAATCTATGGAATTGTACTTGTCATTCTGGGCATTCTGGTTTATCTGCAATTCCGCACCTGGCGTAACTTCGACTGGACGACCTTCTGGAGCCAGACCGACCACGTTTCGTGGCCGCAAATTTTGTTGGCCATAGCTCTTATTTATTTTGCCTACATCATGCGTGCAATCCGCTGGAAGATTTTTCTCCAGCCGGTCCGGCGAAACGCCTCCGCCATCCGCCTGATTCAACCAACTGTGATCGGATTCACCGGCTTAGCGTTGCTCGGCCGCGCAGGCGAACTGATCCGGCCCTATCTCATTGCGCGTCGCGAATCGCTGTCACTTTCGTCACAAATCGCAGTCTGGACGGTTGAGCGCATCTTCGATATCGGCGCGTTCGCCATCATGCTGGTTCTGGCGATCTTTTTTGCTCCCAGCCTCAGACAGTTGCAGTATTATCGCGAGTTTCGCAAAGGCGGGTTCTTTCTTCTTGCGCTGGTCGCAGGTCTCAGCTTATTCGCATGGATTGTCCACCACCACGGCGAACGCGTCGCGGCCTGGATGGAACACCGCTTTGCGCACCTGGCAGGTAATCTCGGCCAAAAAATCGCTCTGCGCATCCGCGAATTCGGCAGCGGCCTTCACACCATTTCCGATTTCAATTCCTTTCTTCAATTGAGTGCGGTCTCGCTCGGCATGTGGTACATCATCGCGCTCGCCTATCGCGCCATTCTCCATTCCTACGGCACCGGCGTTCTCAATCTGCGTGTCTCTCAGCTTCTGCTGCTGATGGGTTCAAGCATGCTCGGCTCCATGGTGCAGCTGCCCGGAGTTGGCGGAGGATCTCAGCTGGCGACCATTGCCACGCTGCAGCGCGTCTTCCATGCTCCCCACGAACTCGCTGCCAGCTGTGGCATTCTGCTGTGGCTGATAACATTCGTTTCTGTCGTTCCGCTCGGATTACTCTTGGCGCACCGCGAACGCTTGTCTCTTCGCCAGCTCTCGGAACAAAGCGCTCAGGAAGAAGAATCCGCCATATTGCCGTCAGCTCCGCCGGCTACCTGAGCAGTGGTTGATGTTCCTTCCAGTCGCTTTCCTTTCAACAACTTAGCTCCATACGATGCATCATTGCGCCACTAAACCTCGATTTTTGGCCTTTCGTTGACTTCATCGTGCCTTTCCCTAACAGCATGAAATAGGATGAACTCAAATGCGGCCAGGCCAGGTTGTGGTCTGTCTACCCAGGCATGCAAGGATGGCAGTTCTCGTTCGAAAGGCATTGCAGCGCCAACATGGTTTTGTGGCAAAGATAGCGGCAACCATTGCATCGGAAAAGTGACGAAAGAAAGCGAGAGATGATGCACAAGCCAGTGAAATATGTTGAAAAGGCGGTCACCGTAGCAGCGACCGGAGTTTGGGCGGCTTTTGAGCGTTTGAACCGGATCAAGCCAAATCCATCTCCTACTCCCAAATGGTCAGACAAGCCGCTCCTGAAGTCGTACCAGAAGTCGAAGCCGCCGCTCGGCTGGCCGCGCTCGACCGACTCGCTTTGTCCGCGCTGTGTCCCCGAAATCCGCCAGCAGATTCTCGACGGCGAGCTGCCGGTTGACATCCTCATGAACGAAAAAGTCGGCGAGGTTAAGGCGCAGATCATCGAGCGTGACGGCAAAATTTTGATGGTGAAGGACTGCCCCAAGCACGGTCACTTTGAAGACGTAATGTCTGTTGATACTGATTTTTCGCAGCACCTGGAGGAAGTTTTTCCCGGCCGCGACATTCGCGCCCACAACGACGAAAAGCTGCACCATCACGGATCGAGCACGGTGAAGTATGGGCGCGGATCGGTGCTGACCATTGACCTGACGAACCGTTGCAACATGATGTGCGATCCCTGCTTCATGGACGCCAACCAGGTGGGCTTTGTGCACGAGCTGACTTGGGAAGAAATCAAGCAGATGCTCGATAACGCCATCACTATAAAGCCGCGGCGCCAGATGAGTGTGCAATTCTCGGGTGGCGAGCCGACGCTGTCGCCATATTTTTTGGACGCGGTTCGTTACGCACGCAAAGTTGGTTATAACTCGGTCCAGGCCGCAACCAATGGAATCGAATTTGCGAAGAGCTTCGAGTTCGCGCAGCAGGCGGCCGAAGCTGGATTGCGCTATGCCTATTTGCAATTTGACGGAATCGGCAACGCCGCAAACGCCCACCGCAAAGTTGGAAATCTTTTCGATGTAAAGTTAAAGGCAATCGATAACTTGCACCGCGCTGGCGTTGAAATTGTTCCTGTGATCACCATCGTGAACGGCATCAACAATGAGCAGGTTGGCAGAATCATTCAGTTTGCGCTCGATAATCCCAAGAAGATCGGCTTTCTTTCATTCCAGCCGGTTTCGTTCACTGGACGAGACGAAGCGATCACAGACGAGCGCCGCGTCGCGCAACGCTATACCCTTTCGCATCTCGCTCACGATGTGAAGAGTCAGACTGGCCTTGGTGAGCCGGCTCGCGATTGGTTCCCGATCTCTTTCATGGGAACCTTCTCCGATTGGGCTGACCTCATGCATGCCCAGGACGCAAACAACAACTGGGGCCAGCTCTCCTGCGGATGCCATCCCAACTGCGGCACCGGCATGGCCGTGATGATTGACAAGGAAACCAAGGAAGCCGTCCCGGTCACGGCATTTCTGCACGGTGATCAGCTGGCGAAAGACATCGCCAAGGTGAACGACGCGGCGCGCGGCAAGTTCCTCACCGCCTTCGGTATGGCGCTGTGCCTGATGAAGAACTACGATCCGTTCAAGTCGCCGACCCACTTCAAGATGATGGATCTGCTCCAGAAGTTCGACAAGAACTACAACGTCACTGGAAAGAACTACGGAAAAGTCGGCCCGGACCGTACCATCGACGACGTGATGAAGCGTAGAAAAGATCGCTGGAACTTCCTGTTCATCGCCGGCATGTGGTTCCAGGACCTTTTCAATTACGACTTCCGCCGGACTGAGCAGTGCATTATTCCTTATGCCACGCAGGAAGGCGAGATTTCATTCTGCGCTTACAACACCGGTGTCGGCTGGCGCAACATTATCGAGAAGATGCACATGACCGCCACGCTTACCAAGTGGTACGAAGAGCATGGGCGGCATGAGATCTTCGCCGGCGGCAAGAATGTGAAGATGGAGACGACCGAGCATTCCCTGGTGCTGCGCGACGGCATTGTCACTGAAGAGGAGCAGCGCGATCTGGATAAGCTGGGCATCGCAAAGAATGCCCGCGAAGAGAAGATTCGCGCGCGCGACGCCCGTCAAAAGGCCGAAGCGAAGATTTCTGCCGGAGAATCTCGCGGCCCGAAGAAAGACGACGCCGCTTACAACGCCCGCATGGCGGCTCTCTATCGCGAAGTGGTGCTGAAAGAGGCTCCGGTGAAATCGGAAAACGGATTCATTCCGCTGGGTGCTTTGGTCAAGCCGAATGGCAACGGAAACGGCAACGGGCACAAGGTGCATGCTCCTGAGCCTGAGGTCGCGGAGCCGGTAGCCGGCGATTAGAGCATGGCGCGACTACGTGCAAGAGAGGGCCGCCGAAAGGCGGCCCAATTTATTTGCGGACGCCCGGGGTCGCCGGCGGTCTTGAGCCATGTTGACACTGTGGAATGTACTGTTGAATGTGTTCAACACATGCAGATCGTTCAAATCGTATTAGATAAGAAGCTGCTGGTGGCTACCGACCGGGCGGCGAAGCGCACCCGGCGGAACCGCTCCGCGCTGGTGCGGGACGCATTGCGAGAGCATCTCCGCCGGCGGGAACTGCTGGTCAGTGAAGAACGCGACCGCCAGGGTTACTCGCGGCATTCACAAGCCGAAGCGGAAGCGCGGAACTGGGAAGCGGGGGCCACGTGGCCGGAAGATTAGCCCGAGGAAGAATAGCGCGAGGCGAGGTTCGACTTTACCGGTTTGCCCCGCCCGACAAGAAACGGCCTGCGCTCGTGCTTACGCGCAACAGCGCGATCGGGTATTTATCAACGGTCACGGTTGCCCCGCTAACTCTACCATTCGCGGCGTGCCGTTGGAAGTCGTTCTGAGTGAGGAAGACGGCATGAAGTCCCCATGCGCGATCAATTTGCACAATGCGGTGACTGTATCTCAACAGCGGCTGGGGAGACGCCTGTCGCAGCTTAGTTCCGCGCGGATGAACGAGGTATGTGCGGCGCTGAGATTCTCGTTAGGATGCGATTCGAGCCGATAATTGATACGCTGGCCGCCAGCGCAAGCGAAACCAGAAGTTGCCGAGCCGGTAGCCGATAGCAGGCGATTAAGGCTCGTTGCTCTCTTTCCACAAAAATAGGGCCGCGATAACCTGCGGCCCTTGTAAGTTCCCCCCAGATTGTCTCAGCTTCTTCTCATGCTTGAATCTAGAAAGTCATAGAAGCCTTCTTGCGAACAGCCCGGGGTTTATGCGGCCGGGGGACTTCGCTTCCGGCTTCGCATCTCGCTCTCCCGCCTTTCATCCATACGCTTCCTCGCAATTAAACTGGCGAGGAAGGAAACTAAACCAATGACAGCCAGCGTTGCATATGCCCAGATCAAGTACTTATAGAGCGAACTGATATATACGGCTGCGATCAATCATGTCCCTCAGTTACAAAAACCAGGAAATACTCTCCGACCGAAGTTGCGCCTTGTTATGACGCGAGCTCTAACGTTAAAACTCGATCGAGTGAGAAGCGACGTTGGTCAAAGGACAGCCGGCTCAGCCTTTGACCAAGCGCGATGGTGCTCATCTATGTCTCGGTTGCGGCTTTGCTTTTCCCCTGGTTTTGGCGCTATAGCCGACGGGGCAGCTGTCGCCCGCGTACGAGGTTTCCACTACGTTGTAAGCAATGGTTCCACTCTGTGTGCCACCGGAGTTCCCGAGTAATACGCCGGTACAAGCCTCGTTCACCGTGTTGTGCGTTGCTGTGCCAATTCCGGTTGCCGCGCCGCCTGGCTCAGAGCATTCGCTATCCAGGTGAACACCGGCACCGGAGCTGTTGTACACCGTATTCGAAGTGGCGGTGTTGTTATTGCTGCAAAGATCAATCCCATCCAGAAGATAGGTGGCTCCGGTTACGACGATCGCCGCATTAGTAGAGATTTTGTTGGAAGTGACGTTATTGTAATCCGCCGTCTCACCTCCATCTGTAACCGCAACGATTGCTCCTTGTGTATTGCTGACCGTATTGCCGCTGATAGTGACAGGACTCGAATTGGTGCCACCGGAGTCATAGAGGAGAATCCCTGTCGCACTGTAACAGGAATTGCTCATCCCGCAGTCCGCCGGGTTGACGTATACATCGTCCGTAACCGTGTTGTCCTTAACCGCTCCAGCAGCGCCAAAACTTACCTGAATGCCGTTTTGAGCAGTCAGGGGAGTCGCTCCGATCCCCGCAACGTAATTGCCGGTAATGGTAGCCACTGTGCCACTGCCATCGGCTGTGATCCCGTTCTTGTCGTAATCATGAACGCTGCTATCTTCAATGGTCACGGTTGCCGTTCCCCCACTGGAGTACCCGCTCTGCACGAAAATCGCTAGCCCATCCTGGCAACCAAAATCGCTAGGATCAAGCTCCTGGTATCGGGTCACAACATGGTTTATGGTGCCGGAGGCATTCTGGTAAAGGACGCCGACCAGGTTGGTTCCGCAACCGCTAAGGTCATTGTTGCTGCCGTCTATCGTCAGATTGCTGACGTTAACGGTTCCTCCCGGACTTAGGACGGCAATCTGGGCGGCGATAGGAGAGTTGTCGTAGAGATCGGCAGCGTTGACGACCACCCCGCCGGTGGGAGATAGGATCACTGGGTTCTCGGCTCCTGAAGCCGATCCGCCAGCAAGACCATTCGCCGACTCTCCAATCAGTGTCAGCTTCTTGGTTATTACGATCTGCTCTGCATAAGTGCCCGGGCAGATATATATGGTCGAGCCAGCAGGCACGTGGGCAATAGCCTGGGATATTGTGTTGAATGACGTCACGTTCCTGCACGGAGCCGTGTTCGGCGGCGTTACCACCGCCGTGCTGGCTGAAACATTGAGAGAAGAAATACAAAGAAATACACCGAGCAACAAGGTCGAAGTAAGAAACGCACCCTCGTGACCTCCGGGGAGAGTGGTCCTCTTGCGGGGTGACTTCCGAGGCCAGATCGCAACTGAACGATATCCGCCCATAACAACTCCTTTCATTGCAAACGGGCCATGAGGCCGGTTTGCGGCTCGGACATTGAATGGAACCCAAGAGAGACCCAACGAAAAATCAGCGAAGGCTCGGCTGAATCGCGCTAAAATGCGGCACGATATTCGGATCGCCAGATTAGGCCATCTCGCACGCGCGTCAACGAAGTTTTCCATGAGCGCCGGATTAGCCCGAATGGATATGAAAAATTAGGCTTTGACACAGCGAATAAGTTTGGGTAAGTTGGTGAACAAAAGTCAGCTCACTCACTGACTGGCACCAAAAAAGAGTTTCCGAACCCAGGGCTAATTTTGTCCGTTTTGCAAAGATCCACGACCCCAAGGCTGATTTTGTCCGTTTGCAAGGAGGCGTTGTGGCTGCCAGCGCATCTTCCGCGTCGCCTATCGCGTTTGATGTTTTTGAACTTGATCCAAACAATTGCCAGCTCCGCCGCAACGGGCTGCCGGTCGATGTGGCGCCACAGGCGTTGAAAATACTTACCCTGCTGGCATCTCGGCCCAATGAACTAGTCACCCGCGCAGAGGTCAAAGACGCCTTGTGGCCGGGGCAATCGTTCGGTGATTTTGACAGCCGGCTGAATTTCACCATGAAGAAGCTCCGCGAAGCCTTGCGCGACAGCGCCGAGCAGCCGCGTTACGTACAGACAGTCCGCAACTCGGGATACCGGTTCATCGCTCCGCTCCGGACCACATCCGCGCCCGAGGCAGTCGCTGTTGCGGCCCCGCCGTCGGCCCCGCGTGGCCTCCATTCCTTTAGCTCCAATCCCACGCTGATGTTCATGCTAGCCGTTATCACTATTTCAACAGTTGTATTCGCGCTCTCTGCGGCCCGTCCGGGTGTGCGCATCCCCAGCATTCATGTCTCGCCAGTGGATGATTCGGTGCCAGCGCTGTGGTCCGTCACAACCATCTTGCCTCAGCCGAGGCAGCGAATCATCATCAAAGGAAAAGGCTTTGGCATGCATGTCCCCTATGAGAAAACTGATTCTCCCTATCTTGCTATTCGCGACCAGAGTAGCCGCTGGGCCGCTGGACGCCTGATTCCGCAGAATTGGGATGAAGTGATGCTGGACGTCGAAAAGTGGACGGATACCGAAATTGTAGTCAGCGGCTTCAGCGGCAGTTACGGAGCTAATGGTTGGCAATTACTGCCCGGCGACGAACTGGAAATCGCCGTGTGGAACCCGCAGACCGGTGCGGGCCCAGCACGATTCCGGACGAAGGTCAGTACCCAGAGAGACGCAGGAGCGCTGAAAACCCAGCCTCACCCCACCACATAGTCCGGGATCTCCAACCCGCGGGCCGGTATGCTTACCCGGCCCCATCACTTCACAAAATGCGGAGTTACAGCTAAAGTCCGCGGTGAACTTACCGATTACTCCTCTAGGCCGTCCTGGAGGTCCGCACATGGCACTTATGCAATGGGAAGAGCGTTACAGTGTTCACATAGCGAGCATTGACGAGCAGCATAAGAAGCTTTTTTCTCTGATCAATCAGCTACACGAAGCTATGTCGCACGGGAAAGCCAATGATGTTATGCAGAGCGTTCTCAAGGAATTGGTGGCCTACACAAAGACCCATTTCGCTGCCGAAGAAAGACTGCTGGAGAGCAAGAACTACCAAGGCCTTGTTGCCCACGTCCACCAGCACAGAAAGTTCGTTGAGAAGCTGGCCAGCTTTCAAAAAGATTTTGCTGAAAATAAAGCCACTCTGAGCATTACTCTTATGACGTTCCTTCGCGATTGGCTCACCAGCCACATCTTGCAGACCGACCATCAGTACAGCGATTTCTTCGCCGGGAAGCAAGCGAAATCAGCGGCTCACAGGTAGCGGATAGTACCCGTCCTTCGCCACTACATCCACACATGGCCGCAGCGAAGTTCTGCAACTCGGGCCATGGTTGGCAACCCGTACTTCAATCTGGTGATAGGCACTGCTCGGAGTAGCGCGTGTCACATACCCCAGCGTGTACTGGTTGCGAGCATCACCAAGCACCTGGGCGTAGACGTTTTCGATCGAATTACGGCTGAATTCATTGAACACCTCGCCGCCCGTGGCGTTGGCGTACTTCGGAAGAATGTCGTTGTACCCCTGTCGCGGCAGATGCAGGCGCTCCAACTTGCCGTACAGCGGGATCGCGGCCCCCTCGACCGCAATGCCATAAACCATAATGTTGTTCGAGAGCAGCACCTTCAGCACATCCTGATAACTGGCCTGGCTGCGCATCTCTCGCCCGTCGCTGATCACAAAAATGACCTTGCGGCGGGTTTTATCGCGCTTGCTCAAATCCATCGCCGCCATCAGGATGGCGTCATTCAAAACCTTCGCCGTGCGTGGCGGGGTAATGACCGGTGTGGTCGGCGAGTCGACCGGAACATCATTTACGGTGGGCCCCTGCGGCCCGAGCGGCCCTCCGGTCACCGGCGGCCCATTATTATCGCCCCGGCGTGTCGAGAGATCGGCGAGCACGGCTGTCAAGCTGTTTCCTACCGCTGTAAAGTCGCTAACTCTTGCCACCGTTGTTCCGTATGCAAAAACCGAAATCTCGTCGTATTGGCTGAACGCCCCTTGCAACGCTGAGTAGGTCTTGTTCACCTTTTGCAGTGCCACATCTGCCATATTGAGATCGATGACGACTGCTGCCGACAACGCAAAGGGATCGCTGGTGAAAAAATTCAGGTTCTCTTTTTTCCCATTTTCATAAACCGAAAAATCCTTGGCGAGTAATCCCTCGACCATCCGCCCGCTATCATCCTTCACCGTAACCGGTACGATCACCTGGTTAACATTGGTCACGATCTTGTAAATCTCCTGCTGCGCTTCGGGCGCAGGCGCACTCTCATCCGCCGGCATCGTGGTTACTTTGAAAGGCGGTGGAGTACCAGGCGCAGCATTCTCGTTTGAGGTCTCACCTGGAGGGGCCTGGTTTTCCGGAACCGGCTCGATTCGCGTCGGCGTCTTGCTCGGCTTCGTGTCGGGAGGCGGCACGGGGACCGGCGGCGGCTGCACGGCCGATGGCGCATCCGGAATGCCCTGGTTCTGATCGCTGGTTTGCTGATTTTGCTCTTTCGACTGCTGCGCAAAGCAAGCCACAATACATAGAACCACAATGCCAGCCACCCGAAGCAAATGAAACACAACTCTCACGGCATTAAACTCCCCCGCGCAATTTTCCGCAAAGAGCACCTGAGCTGCTGAACCTGGTGCATCTAACCCCAACAGGGATAGACTAACAAAAACGAATCGAGAGTATCTCATGCCCAAAAGCCGTGTTCTGCAGGTTTTTGTTGTCCTCTTTGTTTGGTGTGCCGCATGCGTGGCGCAGCTATCTCCACCTGCAGGAACTCAGGACCAGAGCCAGGACCAATCCCAGGAAACTCTGAAAGTTAACGTCAACGTCGTGCAGCTCTTCTTTAACGTCAAGGACAAGAAGGGTGGCCTGATCCCAAACCTCACCAAAGACGATTTTCAAATCTTCGAAGACGGCAAGCCGCAGACCATCAAGTACTTCACGGCGGAGTCGAATCTCCCGCTGACTCTGGGCATTCTGATTGACTCGAGTGGAAGCCAGATGCGCGTACTCGACATGGAAAAACAGGTCGGCGGAGAGTTTCTCAGCCAGATCCTGCGCGAAAAAGATCTGGCATTCGTCATTGGATTTGATGTGAACGTCGATCTCCTGCAAGACTTCACCAATGACGTGCACCAGCTCGAAAAAGGTCTGGACAGCGCGCGAATCAATACTGGCGGCGGAGGCGGAGGAGGTATTCCCGGCCTTGGCGGGGGCCCGATTCCGACTGGCGCGAATGGCCCCCGCGGCACGCTGCTCTACGACGCTGTTTATCTCGCGGCCCATGATGAATTGGCCCAACAGGTCGGCAGGAAAGCGATGATTCTACTCACCGATGGCGAAGATCAGGGCAGCCAATTGAGAAATAAGGATGCCATCGAGGCTGCCCAGAAATCCGACAGCATTGCCTACGTATTGCTCTGTGCTGATCGAGGTTTTTACGGCTTCGGTGGATACTCGGGGGATAGTGAGATGAAGAAGCTCACCTCCGAAACCGGTGGGCATGTTATCGAGGTCGGAAACAAGTTCGACAAATTGAAAGAAGCGTTTAATCAGATCGCCAACGAACTCCGCAGCCAGTACAACATCGGCTATACGTCCACCAATACCGCGCTTGATGGAACATTCCGCAAGGTCGAAATCCGCACAAAAAATAAGGACTATAAAATCCAGGCCCGTAGCGGTTACTACGCGATTGCCAAGCGTGACTAGCGCCTGATCCGCTAGCGCATCGATTCTTCTACTTCGCTGAGCCAGTCCGGGCGCTTCAGAACCTCACGCGGCTTGGGGCCATCTGCCGCGCCGACAATTCCGTCGCGTTCCATCAGGTCGATGAGGTGAGCAGCGCGCCCATAACCGATTCTCAGCCGACGCTGTAAGAGCGAAGTCGAAGCCTTGCCGAATTCGATCACCAGCCGGACTGCATCTTCGAACAGCGGGTCATTCTCGGCCTCGCCGTCTTCCCCCAGATCCCCCGCTTCCATATCGCCGCGATCTTCTTTCGGCGCCTGCAGGAACTTCTCTTCATATTGCGCAGTCGCTTGGGAACGCCAAAACTCGACCACGGCAGCGATTTCTTTTTCCGTCACAAACGGCGCATGCAGCCGAACGACTCGTGCCGATCCTGAAGGCAGATAGAGCATGTCACCGCGACCGAGCAGCGCCTCGGCACCGTTGGCATCGAGAATGGTTCGCGAGTCAACTTTCGTCGCTACGCGGAATGACATTCGCGCCGGAAAATTCGCCTTGATTAATCCGGTAATCACGTCTACCGAAGGCCGTTGCGTCGCCAGAACCAGGTGAATTCCGACTGCGCGGGCCATCTGCGCCAGGCGCGTAACCGATTCCTCCACGTTGCCGGAATCGAGCATCATCAGGTCAGCTAATTCGTCAATGATGATCACGATGTAGGGCAACGGCCGTTCTTCCGCCTCACCCTCGAATAAGCTCGGCGTCTCGCCTTCATCAAAAAGCTTGTTGTACTGGTCAATGTTGCGCACGCCTTTTGCGGCCAGCAACTTCAACCTGTTCTCCATCTCGCGCACCGCATTACGCAAGGCATTTGCCGCCAGCTTGGGTTCAGTGATGATCGGCGTGTGCAGATGCGGAATTCCCTCATAATTGCCAAGTTCGAGCCGCTTGGGATCGACCAAAATCAGCCGCACCTGCTCCGGCGTTGCTTTGTACAAAATGGACATGATCATGGCATTGATCGCCACGCTCTTGCCCGCGCCGGTCGAACCGGCGATCAACAGGTGAGGCATGCCGTTGAGATCAGCCGTGACGATCCGGCCATTGATGTCCTTTCCGAGCGCCAGTGTCAGCTTCGATCTGCTGCCGATGAACTCCGCCGACTCGATGTTCTCGCGCAGCCAGATGATCTCACGCTCGCGATTTGGAACTTGGATTCCAACCGTCGACTTCCCCGCCATACGCTCGATCAAAATACTTTCAGCCTTCAGCGCAAGGCAGAGATCATCAGTCAGTCCCGTAATGCGGCTGTACTTGATTCCTGCTTCCGGTTTGAATTCGAACGTCGTAACTACCGGCCCGGGATTGATCTGCGTCACCTGGCCGTGAACATCGAACTCGGCGTACTTTTCGGTGAGCACTTTCGCCAGCAGCTTAAGTTCATCTGCATCGATTGCTTGCTGGCCCTCTGGCCGGTGTAAGAGGGAGCTTGGCGGCAGTTTGAACCCCGCAGCCAAACGGGGCAGCATTGTTTTTGGTCTTGCGCCAGTGTCGGCACGCTCTGCGATTTCCGGTACCGGCGATGGCGACATTGACGGCAGATCAGCGGCTGCGGGCTCTTCTTCAAACGTTCGGTCAATCCCGGTACGCCTTGGCTCGAGAACGTTCGCAGGCATTGGAGGAGTTGGAGGTACTGCAGGTCGCGGAATTACTTGGGTTGCAATCAGGGGCTTTGGCGAAGAGCGGCGCTTCTCCAGATCTTTCTGCATCTGCCTCTTCGCGCGCTGCTCTTGCCAATCCTGGTAGCGGTTCCACAAGGCTACGGCAAAGGCAAATCGGGTCGGAGCCCAGAGTGTCAATGAGGAAAATGAAAACGCGGTCGACAAATACAACGCAATCGCGAGAACCGTTGCGCAAACGATATACGCGCCAGCAAGATTGAAGTAGTGAATCAGAAAGTCGCCCACAATGCGTCCCAGCAGGCCCTCAATGGGAATCACCTGCATCCAGCGCACATGCCCCGGTAAGAGCGCCAGAAATGCCGGAACGAACATGATCAGCCAGGTTACGCCCAGCAGTTTCGCGATGGGTGAACTTGTTCTGCGCGATTGAAACCATCGCAACCCGAGAAATCCGAAGAAAACCGGCAATAGAAACGCCCCGACGCCAAATCCCTGCAACAGCAGGTCAGAAACCATCGCCCCGGCAACGCCAATCCAGTTTCGTGCCGACTGAGCATCAGTCAGCACCGAGGCGCTGTTGAAAGATGGATCAAGCGGCGAGTATGAGGCCAGCGAAAGAAAAAGGAGGAGCGCGGAGGCGCACGAAACAAGCCCGATCAGCTCGTTGAGCCGGCGGTTGTTCGTAGGCGCAAAAATCTGCGAGATGTACTTCATGGGCGCATTTCCGGGTCCACAGCGACACCTCCGCTACAGACGCCAGAATCCGCCAGAGCCCTTTGATTATGACAAGAACTCAAGGCGGCGACAACAAAGACCTGAACCCGGTAGCCAGAGTGAAAAACAGCTACCTATGCCGCCAAATGGGCTGCGAACACAAGTACTAGTATGCCGAGAATGATGCGATAAACCGCGAACGGCGCGAATCCGCGCCTCCGCACCCAGGCCATAAACCACGCTACCGATCCATAAGCCACGATGAAAGAGATCACAAATCCGATCGCCAGTATGACCCATCCGTGGGGATCAATTTGCGACACGCCAATAGGATTCTCGCCCTTGCCCCGGAGTGACTTGTACAGATCGTAAAGCGTGGCCACGACCATCGTAGGGATGGAAAGAAAGAACGAGAACTCTAACGCCGAAGCGCGCGACATCCCCGCGATTTGGCCCGCCGCAATCGTAGACATAGAGCGCGATGTTCCGGGAAAAACCGCCGATAGAATCTGGCAAGCCCCAATCCAGACGGCTTGACCAAGGCTCATGGCTTCCATCTTCCAGGTGTGAATTCGGCTATTTGGCGCTCCGGGGCCAGCCGCTTCCGATGGCGCATTGATTGCGTCCACAATCCACATCACAATCCCGCCAATCAGCAGCGAAGACCCCATGATCACGAGGCTTTCCAGGTGCTTTCCAATAACCTTGGTCAAAAGAAATGCCGGAATCGCAGTCACGACGAACGCGATTGCAGTCAGGCTCAAAGGATGGTTCAGAACGTTGCGGTTCCCGCTCTCGCCGCCGGGGAAGGTCGAAAGAAATTTGGCGATCCGATGGCGGAAATAGATGGGCAGGCAGAGAATCGCGCCCAGCTGAATCACAATCGTGTACATCTTCCAATAGCCGCTGCCCAAGTCAATATGAAACAGAGATTCCGCAATGCGCAGGTGTGCGGTGGAACTGACGGGAAGGAACTCCGTGAGCCCCTCGATGATGCCCAATACGACTGAAAGAAGGTAGTCGTTCAAAACGCCTCCGGGAAGCACAAGTATGCCAGAAGATCGGGAATTCGCAACGCTATTCCTGCGCGTTGCCGTAGGTGGGAATGCCTTGCTGAATCATGAACAAAAGCTTCTCGGCGCGGGCTGCCCAATCCGTTTGCGGCAGCTCTGACGCCTTCTGTGCCAGTTCAATGGCTTTGTTCCGGGCTTCATCTGATTTTTTTGTCTGTTCTTCACTCTTGTATAGTTCAATGAGCACCGACATTCGCCAGGCGGCCTGATAGAGAGCCTCCGCCGTGACGCTCGATTGCGGATGCTCACTGGCAAACTTCTCATAAAGCTCCGCTTCCCGCTCCGGGCATTTGGTCGTCCCCTCCCACTCGCCGCACAGTTTGTTTTCGATCAGGTGAAACGCCGCGAGATCGGCCCACTTCGTACCTGGAAACTTCTTCATCACTTCTTTCATGTACCTCTCATCCATTCCCTGCCGCAGGTTAGGATCCCGTTCTTTCGCCGATGGGCGCGACATTACATCGGCCTTATCAATCTGCCAGCGAATATCCGCCGACCGGTACATCGCTTCGGCAGCCAGAGGCGAGTTCGGAAAATAATCGGCAAGGTGATAATAAAGCCGCATCGCATCCTGCGCGGCGCCGTGCCTCCCGTGGCGCTCGCTGGCCTGATCTTCGCAATTCACAGCTTCCCCAAACAGAATCTTGTCGCCGTTTGGAGTTGCCGAGGTCACCACTCCTTTTGCTTGGATCCATCCGGAAAGGGTTTTTTCTTCTGTCAGATTCGTTTCCACGTGCAACCACTCTCGGCTGGTCTCGAGCACAATCACCTCGCGCCCGCGGTCAAGGTCAGCCATTTTTGTTGAGGTTGTGTCTGGCGCGATGTAAACGGCGGAGTCGCGAATCGAAGCCCCGCGCACCACTTGCGCAGCGGCAAGCGAGCAGCCCAGCAAAATCATCACTGCAACTTGCGAGATTCCATGGATTTTCGCTACTGAGGACATCGGCGAAAACGGACAACTATCCACGCGTAATCTCCGCTCGCAGTTGTGGATCAATGTTTCCGCCACTGATCACAGCGACATTTATTTTCGTCTTCGGGAGTTCGTCTGGATGAAACAAGAATCCTGCAACAGCGACGGCGCCACTGGGCTCAGCTACTGATTCCGGATTGGCTGCAAGCTTGCGCATGGCTTGGCGTATCTCATCTTCCGAAACCGTAATGATGTCATCCACGTACCTGCGGATATGCTCGAAATTGATCGGTCCGATACTTTGCGTTCTCAAGCCATCGGCCATGGTGCGTGAGACCTCTTCCGCCGGCAACTGAACGACTCGTCCCGACCGCAGGCTCGCTTGCGCATCACCCGCAAGTTCCGGTTCCACCCCAATTACTTTTACCGATGGCTTGCTCAGCTTGATTGCCGTGGCAATGCCGCTCAGCATCCCGCCGCCCCCAACCGGCGCAAGCACGGTCTCCACTTCAGGCAGGTCTTCGATGATCTCTAAACCCATTGTTCCCTGGCCGGCGATGATCTTCTCATCGTTGTAAGGAGGCACGATCACATACCCATGCTGAGCGGCTAGCTCTTCCGCTTTGAGCTGGCGTTCAAGACTCCCTGGCCCTACAGTTACGATCTCCGCACCCAGCGCTCTGGTTGCCTCGCGTTTGATCTCGGGAGCATTGCTCGGCATAACAATAACAGCCTTCGCCCCCAGCACCCGTGCCGCATATGCAACCCCTTGCGCGTGGTTACCGCTGGAATAAGTGATTACTCCCCGTTTTCGGTCTTCTTCGCTGAGAGATGCGATTTTGTTGTACGCTCCCCGCAGTTTGAATGCCCCGATCGGCTGCTTGTTCTCGGGCTTGAGGAAAAGTTGGCGCGGATCGCCGGAATCTAATTGAAATTCGATTAGTTTCGTGCGTGTCGCAACCCCGCGCAGGCGGGCCTGGGCTTCACGGATATCGGTAAGAGTAATGATAGCTTGCCCCATGATGCTGATGGCATTTTATCGAAAACCTTGTGGTAAGGCGCTGGATCGACTCGCTCGACGCGAACCTGCTGATCTACTCCTACGATAGTCATTCTGCCGACCATGAAAAGGCGCGTTCCTGCGTGGAGGGGGTCTTTTCGGGAAATGAGGTGGTGGGACTCCAGTAGACCGGTGGTTAGCCCTTCCAGATTTGCACCTGCTTGTTCCCGGAGAGAACCACTGGCCAGTCCTGAGAAGAATGATCGTCGAAGGACACGCAACTGGTCCGTTGATCAGCGATGCCCAGATCGCCGCCCTGACGACAGAGAATGGAGGAATTCTTTACTCCCCCACCGAGATTTGCCCGTTTTCCCGGCCTCAGGTGGAAGAACCCGCTAATCTAAACCGTGACCATGTGCGCACATATAATCAAGTATGCGTATAACCTTGTCCCTGGACGAGCAATTGGTCGCGCGCGCCAGAAAGCGCGCGGAGGCGCTCGGGGCCAGCCTCGACCAGCTGATCGGTGAATATTTGCAAAAGCTCGCTGGCGCGGATGACGACGAAGCCAGCATTGCGGAGTTCCGGCAACTTTCCGGACAGGGCCACTCTCGCGGCTGGCGCTTCAACCGCAACGAGATCCATGAGCGCTCGTAGTTTCTTCGATACCAACGTGCTTCTCTATGCGGACGACAAAGCTGCTCCTGCCAAGCAGCGTCGCGCGCTGGCAGTGATCGCGGAACATCGCCGGCTCGCCACGGGAGTGGTTTCACTTCAGGTGCTTCAGGAATATTTCGTCACTGCGACTCGCAAGTTGAAAGTTGACGCCGCAGTCGCCAGGCGAAAGGTCGAGCTGTTGGCTGAATTCGATGTAGCCATTCCTGAAGTCTCTGACATCCTTGCCGCAATTGACTTACACCGGCTGCACGGATTTTCGTTCTGGGACGCGCTGGCGCTACGATCTGTCAAGCAGTCCGGTTGCAGTGTATTTCTTTCAGAGGATTTGCAAAAGCAGCGAGAGGTGGATGGGGTGAGAATTGTGAACCCGTTTGCGTAACCGCTTAGTTAGGCAACCAGCCATTCCCCTGTAATGGTTACGCGTTAAGGAAGGAGCCATCGAAATCGCCTCAATGCCGTCAACATCACAGTCTTCGAGTCTCATAAATCGGACTCCGTCTTGACTAAATTTCCAGAATCACCGGCATGATCAGCGGCCGTTTCTGCGTCTGCTTGGAAATATACCGCTTCAGATCGGCGCGTATTTTTTCTTTGATCACGCCGTAGTCCGCTTTTTCTTCTTCGCTCGAGACGTCCAGCGTCTGCCGTACGATCTGCCGCGCGCCATCCATGAAGCCGTCCTCGCCTGGCGAAAAACCCCGAGTAACGATCTCGGGTGAGGTCTCAACCCGGCCTGAAAGCTTATTGATCGCGATGATCGGAAGAACAATGCCGTCTTCGCTCAGGTGCCGACGATCTCTGATTACGAGATCTTCCACTACGTCCGTGCGATTTCCCGAGTCGATACAAACTCTTCCAACCGTCACTCGTCCAGCTTTGCGCGCCCCCAGTTCATCGAACTCAAGAATATCTCCGCTCTCGATGAGCATCACATTGCCCACTGACCCATGCATCGCCCCGGCCATTTCGGCGTGCAGCTTGAGCTGCCGATACTCGCCATGAACAGGAATGAAATACTTCGGCTTCACCAGATTGATAATCAGCTTTAGCTCTTCCTGGCTGGCGTGACCGCTGACGTGCACCGGCGGAGAAGATCCATCTTCATAAATGACGTGTGCCTCGCGGCGAAAAAGATGGTCCACCATTCGATAGATCGCCTTTTCATTCCCAGGAATAATGCGCGACGATAAGACGACCGTATCGCCCTTTTCGATCTTTGCATGCTTATGATTGTCCACCGCTGCGCGCGACAATGCCGACATCGGCTCCCCTTGCGTGCCGCTGATCATCACGCACACTTTTTCCGGCGCGAAATTTTTCATTTCGCCCGGATGAATCAGCAGGCCCTCAGGAATCTCGATGTAGCCCAGGTCCTCGGCAATTTCCGCCGAACCTGTCATCGACCGCCCTACGAACGCCACTTTTCGTCCGTGCTCCCACGCAAGCTCGACGGCCAGCTTGATACGATGAATGGAGGACGAGAAGCACGAAATAAAAAGTCGCCGCTCCGTGCGCGCAAATACTTCGTCAAACTTTCTTCGCACGGCTCGCTCACTCGGCGTGTAGCCCTTCCGCTCGACGTTCGTTGAATCCTGAAACAGCGCAAGCACACCCTCTTTGCCATATTCGGCAAAAGCGTGCAGATCGAAGAGTCTGTTGTCGGTGGGAGTGGGATCAACTTTGAAATCGCCAGTATGCACGATCACTCCCAGCGGCGTGTGAATAGCGAGCGCCACGCAATCGACCAGGCTATGCGTGACTTGAATCGGGTGCACGGTAAATGGCCCGATTTTGAAACTTTCCCCCGGCCTGATCTCGTTGAGATCGGCATTGTCCAACAGCCCATGCTCATCGAGCTTGTCTTCAACATAGGCAAGAGTAAATTCCGTGCCCCAGACCGGCACATTCAGCTCAGAAAGAATCCATGGCAACGCCCCGATATGATCTTCGTGGCCGTGCGTCAGCACGATCGCCCGAACCCGCTGCCGGTTTTCGGTAAGATAAGAAATGTCAGGGACAACGATGTCAACGCCGAGCAGCTCGGCCTCGGGGAACATCAGGCCGGCGTCGATCACGACGATGTCGTCGCCCCAGCGCACGGCCATGCAGTTCATTCCGAACTCGCCGAGTCCGCCAAGGGGCACGACTTGCAGCTTTCCTATAGGCATTTGCGGATACCTGATGCTAGCACAGCAGAATCGTTATTTATGTGCGCTGCCCCAGTGCGGAGCGCGCTCTGCCGATTCACCGGGCATCTAACTCAGAATGGCTGATCAGATCGCAAAATCGTGGCTCCGGCGCAGAATTGAAGGCGCTCTCCGGCGCGGCTTTCAACATGCCTATGAAACCGTCAGAGTCGATCCTCAAAAATTCCTGCTGCAGCTTCGCACCGCGTACGGTCTTCCCGTCAACACCTTTTCCGGCTTGTACTCGGTCGAGACTTACGCCCTCGATAATGTTAGCGACCATATCATCCGCAGCGCCATGAAAGTCGCCGCCGCAGAGGGTGCGGGACTCGGCATGGGAGGGTTTCTTACGATTGT
>Ga0335078_10000574_pt1 | contig 56236 bp, 50 predicted proteins | sample Lox_Sample_32_FD_206711 | JGI IMG/M metagenome (GOLD analysis project Ga0335078, IMG submission 206711) | Soil microbial communities from Loxahatchee National Wildlife Refuge, Florida, United States - Lox_Sample_3.2 | ecosystem: Environmental > Terrestrial > Soil > Wetlands | place: USA... | reverse complement strand
AAGACCGTGTTCGTCGTGCGCTGGGCCTCGACCTCGCGCCGCGTCGCGGCAGCGGCGTTGCAACAGCTCGATGAGGCAGGCGGCTTCGTCGCCGGCGCGGTGTTGACCGCGGTCGACATGAAGGCGCACGCCAAGGACGGGTTCTACGACTCGGTCCTCTATTCCGGCCAGCTGAAGGAATATTATCGGTGAGCGAGCCGGCCGAGGATCCGCTCGTTAGCGTCCTCGTCCCGACCTTCGACCGGCCGCGCTATCTGCGCGAGACGCTCGCGAGCGTCGTGGCGCAAAGCTGGCGCAACATCGAAGTCGTCGTCCACGACAATGCAAGCCCGGCCGATCCGGCGCCGATCGTCGCGAGCTTCGCCGATCCGCGCATCGTGCTCTACCGCAACAGCGAGAATGTCGGCGTCACGCGCAACATCATGGCCGGGCTCGCGCGATGCCGCGGCAAGTATGTCGCAATTCTGGGCGACGACGATCGGTGGGAGCCCGAATTCCTCGCGACGCTCATCCGGCCGCTGGAGGAAGACCCGGCGCTCGTCCTCGCCTTCTGCGACCATGGCATCATGGACGACGACAGTCGGCCCGACGCCGCGATGGCCGACAAGGTGACGCGCCGCTTCGGCCGCGACCGCCTGCGCGAAGGCGTGCAATTCCCGTTCGACCGGATCGCGCTCGTCCATCGCGCCATTTGCATCGTCTCGGGTGCGGTGCTTCGCCGAACCGCCTTCGATTGGGAAGCGCTGCCGCGCGCGCTCCGCTTCGGTGCCGACTTCTATATCTCATATCTCGCCGTGCGCACGGGCAGGCCGTGCTACTACGTACCGCGGCGGCTCTCCTCTTATCGCTATCACCGCGGCTCGCTTACCGCGAGCCTCGCTGCGAGCGAGCAGAAGCTCCAGAACGCGCACGACGCAATGCTGTACTGGAGCCGGCTGCTGAATGACCGCACGCTTACGCGCGACAAGCGCTATTTCGAGATGAAGCTTGGCTTCAACGCGCTGCGGGCCGCGGTCGTGCTGGCGCACGCAGGCCACTGGCGGCGCGCGGGCGCGCAGTTGCGGCGTTCGTGGAACGCCGGCCTGTTGCGGCCGCGCATCCTGTTCGTGCATCTCGTCTACGCGCTCCGCCTCCATCGCGCGCGCGCTTGAGGCGTCGGCGCTCGCGCCCCCCTGTGTCCAAGTTCGGACCGGCGCGTTCGAAGTTGCAACCCGTGCGGAGGATGCAGCGAGAGGAGGCCCGACCTGTCCTCGACCCGGCCTGCACATAGCCTTGCGTCTAGCCGCCCCCTACAGCCTCGCAGGCGAGCGGATTTGCGTGCCCTTTTCATTGGGTGCGCAGTCGTTTTTTTGGCTCTCACGGTCGGGAGCGGCGCGCTCGCAGGCAATGAGACAGCCGCGGCGGGCGGCGGCAGCACGAATCCGGGCACCGGGCACGGCCCGCCGCCTTCGGGCGCCGGCTACTATGTCTCGCCCGCCGGCAACGACCGCAACCCCGGCACGCTCGCCGCGCCCTTCGCCACGCTCGGCCGCGCGCAAGCGGCGATGGAGAAGAGTTCGATCAAGACGACTTACATCGAGGCCGGCACTTACAAGCTCAGGAGCACTTTGACGCTGACCGCGGCGGACAACGGCGAGCATTGGGCCTACCACCCGCCAAATGGCGTCAATTCGGCGATCCTCGATGGCGGCTCGTCAGCCGGAGGCCGCGGGCTCTACGACCTGATCCTGATCCGTGGCGGCTCGAACATCACGATCAACGGGCTGAAGCTCGAGAACTTCCAGGCCGTTGGCGTGGACATCGAGGGCGGCTCGACGTTTGGTCTCCCCGTCGCCTCGGGCAACGCGGTTATCAACTGCGACATCGGCCACAATGCGCTGACGCAGTGGAATGCGGCGGCGGTCTTCACCCAGGACGGCGCCCCCAACACGCTCATCGCGAACAACTACGTGCACGACCTCGGCAGCATGGGAATTGACGTCAACGCCTACAGTGCGAACCGCGATACGAGCGTCGACGGCACCGTCATCGCCGGCAACGTCGTGCTCAACACCGTCGAGCGCATGAACGATTCCGGGGCGATCTATGTGGGCATGCATTCCGGCTCGCGGAGCCGCGTGCTCATCGAGAACAACTACGTCGCAAGTTACAGCGGCCCCGGCACCGGGGGCGGCAACGGCATCTATCTCGACGACCATGCCTCGAACGTCACCGTCACCGGCAACATCATCGGGCCGCCGGGCGCGCCGGGCGCGCAAGGCCAATATGACGGCAATGCCGCGATTGCGGTCGATGGCGGGCACAACGTCGTCACCAACAACATCATCGATCTGGGCGCGACCGGGCGGGTCTGGACCGCGCTCGGCTGGTATGATTTCTCCGTCGTGCCGCAGGTCGATCACTCGGGTGATCGGTTCACCAACAACATCGTGATATCGAGCTACGCCGGAACCGAGTCTACGGCGTTTTCGGGAGTTACCGGGCTCAGTTTCTACTCGAACACCAGCGCATCCGATTGGACGATCGCCAACAACGTCTATTACAACTCTGCGGGCGGCCACGTGAACGTGCGCGGCAATCTTGCAAGCGACGCGCATCCGCTGATCCAGAACCCGCGTCTCACCGGATGGCGCTATCAGATCGAAGGCGAAAGCCCCGTCTTCAGTTTGCTGAGCTTCCACCCGATCGCGGGCGGGTGGGGCCCGCCAGGCTTCGTCATCCCGGCGAAGGCGCTCTCTCCGTCGGATTGACCCCGGCGCCGAGCGAGCCGGGGGCCGCCTATGCGGCGCGATGCCGCTTGCGCAGGAAAATGTGCCAGTGCGAAAGCATGCTGTCAGGGAAATGTTTCCCCGCAAGCGCGAGCAGCGATACGGCCGCCCGGTTGTCTTCCATGTAGCAAGGCTCGCCGTTCCACGGAAACATGAACAAGTCCCAATCATCCGCGCCGAAGTAGCGCCTGATGGCGGATTTCGTGTTCAGTTTATAGACAGTGGGGAAAACGTCGATCGAGGGCCTCTGCGGCTGCATCCACCTCAGTACGCGCTTGTGCAGGCTGTTGGGCACGATCCGCGCCCCTATTGCCAGATATCCGTATCGATTTGGCGTCACGGCGCAGACCCATCCGCCCGGTTTCAAAATGCGAAACAGTTCCCGCTGCAAGGGCTCGGGATCAGTGATGTGTTCGAAGGTCGACAGCGAGACGACGAGATCAACATTGCCGTCATCGAGCGGGATGACGCCGCCCGGAGCAATGACGATTGCCTCATCGACCGAGGGGTTCTGCTGCACGATCGGATCTATGTCGATCCCGATGACCTTCGCGGCCTTGCCGCGGAGACTGCAGTACGCCGATCGATAGGGTGACTCCGGATATTCCGAAGCGTTTCCGCGACCGGCGCCGAAATCGACGACGGTCATGCCCGGATGAAGCAGCGCGTTGACGAAGCCGAAAAAATTCATCGCGCCATCGAGCCGCGTGAAGCCGGCGACCTGCATTTCGGAAAAGCGCTTTGCTACCGCACGCTCGGTCCGGGGCTTGACGGCGGCGCCCGGCGCATAGGACGTGGCCGGTGCGACCGGCGATCGAGATTCCATGGCGACCCCTGCGACCCCGGCGGGAAACGTCGCATGGGAGCAATCCGTTCCCAGCCCTACGTGTCCTTCGCCTTATTGGCGCAAACCGTGGGGTTGCGCAGGCTTGCGCGCACGAGAGAGGCGGCCGTGGCCGTCACGCGCGCGCGTTGCGGCCGGTCGAGCACGAACGCGTATGCACCGATCGCCGCGACGGCGGCAAAGGCCGCGCCGAGCTCGATGAGGCCGATCCAGCCGCGCGGGTCGATAAGGCGCGCGAGCACGAAGGCGGCAGCCGTGCTCCCGGCGAAGGAGAGAAGCGCGGTCCTAAGGTTGCGCAGGAGCCCGGTGCCCCGCGGCCGCGCGACCACCCGGTCGGCCAGCAGCGAGAGATAGATGGCGATCCCCGTTATCTCTCCGAAGCCGATTCCAGCCGCGACGCCGCGCGCGCCGAACCAAGGCGCAAGGGCGGCGGCAGCGCCCATCGCCAGAGCGGTCGAGGCGACGAGCGCTTTGTTGAGCGGGCGGGGAAATCCGCCATACCAGAGGAGCGTATAAGCCACCTGTGCCGGCGCGCAGATCGCCGTCTCGCCGACGAGGATCAGCGCGAGATAGGGGTCGTAGGAAATGTGACCGCGCGTCCAGAGCGCCATGACCAGGGGCGCCGCGACGAGGGTGATGCCACTCAACGTGCCGACGATTGCAGCAAGTACCTGGCTTGCCCGCGCATAGATCCGCTCGAGCGCGCCACGGTCGTTGCGCGCGAGCAGGCCTGCAAGCTCGACGCCTGCCGGATGCGCGAACTGGTACGGCAGCTGCCGCGCGACGCCTGCGATCGTGCGCGTCGCCGTGAAGAGGGCGATCGCGCCTTCGGGCGCGCCGGCGTTCGCGAGGATGAGATTTGGCCCGTTGACCATGATGGCGATCGTCACCGGCGAGACGAGATAGCCCAATGCCTCGCGCACGCGGGCGGCCATCGCCGCGGGCCGAAGAAATGTCGGCCGCCAGCGCATGTCAGGGTAGCGGACACGCAGATCGACCACTTGAGCCGCGAGCAGCAGCAAAGTCGTGCCGCAATAGCCTGCCGCCGCGCCAAGGGGCCCTGCGCCCACCAAGGCCGGCACGGTGACGCCTGCCGTCTGCAGCAGCACGAGAATGCTCGAGACGTGATAGCTGCGGCTCAGATCGCCGCGCGCGCGATAGACCGCAAGGCCGAGCGTGCTCAGCATCGCCGTCACCTGCATCATGGCGAGCAGCGTTGCCATTGTCGCAAGGCTGTGTCCGTTGAGCTGGCGCGTCGGGATCAGTGCGGTCCATTGCGGCGCGATCCAGAGGAGCGCGAGCAGGAGCGCGAGCACCGTGGTCAGCACCGCGAACATGCCAAGTGTGGCTGCCCATTCGCGGGCGAACCGGGGCCTGTCTTGGCGCGACCATGCGTCAATGAGCCTGACGGTGGTGAACTGAACGAGTCCGAGATCGCAGAGCGCCAGGAACGCCGTCACCGAGTACGCGAGGAGCCAGTCCTCGTAGACGCCGGTGCCCCAGGCACCGAGGCAGATCGGCACCAGCAGGAACATCTGGACGATGCGCGCCAGCTGGTTGAGCCCTTGCGCACCCGCCGTCCAGACGATGCGTCCGGCGATGCCGTTCATCGAAATTTTCGTTTTCCCGGACAAGACCGCTCCGTTCGCCGCCACTTTCCGCTCGCAGGGCGGACACGCCGTGTCCGGGATGCGCTCAAAACGGCAGTGCCGCCGCGAGAGTTCCCGTGCTCGTCCACAGCTGCCCGCCAAGCCGGCGTGCCGGAACTTTCTGCGGAACCGAAGGTTAAAAAGCCGGTACTCCGACAGGTTTACGTGGGTATTGTCATGGGCGCGGCGATTGTCTTCGGCGGCAGCGGCTTCATCGGCACGCATCTCGTGCGGCGCCTCGCGGCGGCGGGCGAAGAGGTGGTGTCTGTCGACAGACGCGCGCCCGCGGAAGTTCTGCCGGGCGTCCGTTATGCGCGCGCCGACGTGCGCGATCTCGCGGATTTCACGGCCCCCGCCGGCGCCGCGACGATCTACAACCTCGCGGCCGTGCACCGCACGCCCGGACATCCGGCCCATGAATATTACGAGACCAACGTTCTGGGCGCGGTGGAGGTGACCCAGTTCGCGCGGCGCGCGAATGTGAAGGAGATCGTGTTCACGAGTTCTATTTCGGTCTATGGCCCTGGCGAGGATACGAAGTCGGAATCCTCGCCGCTGACGCCCACTTCGCCCTATGGCTGGTCGAAGATGCTGGCCGAGCGCGTGCACCGTGCCTGGTTTGATGAGTCTCAAGACCATCGGCTTGTCGTCGCGCGGCCGGCCGCGATCTTCGGGCCGGGCGAGGGCGGCAACTTCACGCGCATGGCAAAGCTCATGAAGGCCGGCATGTTCGTATTTCCCGGCCGCCGCGACACGGTGAAGGCGTGCTTCTATGTCGACGACTTGATCGACGCGATCATGTTCGCGCGACAGACGCCGGATCGCTTCGTCCTGTTTAATGCCTGCTATCCCGACCGCTACACGCTTGCCGAGATCGTCGACGCGTTCCGCGCGAAGTATTTCCCTAAGGCGCGCACTTTCAAGCTGCCGCTTGGCATCGTCGTTGCCGCGGCGCGGCTGCTGCAGCCGGCGTCGGTGCTGGGGCTCGGCATCCATCCCGAGCGCGTCTTGAAACTCGTGCGCTCGACCGATATCGCGCCGCGCTGGCTTGAGAACCGCAACGTCTCGAGCCGCGGCCGCATCTCGTCAGCGCTTGAGCGCTGGGCCGAGCGGTCGAGCGGCAAATTCACGTAACCGGTCGCTCCTGGCGTCGGCGGCGCGGAGCAGGGGCTGGCCGTGCCGCGGCCACGCCGGCGATGATCTCCTCGTAGGCTTCGAGGATCCGGGCACGGTCCATGTTCGCGGCGACGAAGGTGCGCCCACGCCCGCCCATCTCGCGCAGCAGATCGCGGTCGGCAAGAAGCCGGCTCACCTCCGCGAAGAGCCGTTCTTCGTCACCGGGCTGGATGCACAGGCCCGCGCCCGACTTCCGCGCCAGATGGTCCAAGGGACTGTCTGCCTCGGCGACGCAAACGAACGGCCGGCCGGCGGCCATGATGGTGAAGAGCTTCGAGGGGAGCGCATAGCGCGCAACGTTCATCGCCTGCGGCACGAGGTGAAGGTCGATCGATTGGAGCGACGCGCAGATTTGCTCGGGCGGGACAAGCGGCAGAAACTCGGTGTTCGAAACGCCCATCGCGGCGATCGCGGCTTCGATACGCCGGCGCTCCGAGCCGTCCCCCCGCAGCACGACGCGAACGTCCCGCCGGCGTTCGTTGAGCTTCTGGATGAGCGGCAGAAGCTGGTCCAGATTCTGTTTCTTGCCGAAATTGCCGCTGTAGCCCACGACCGGCGCCGTGTCGGAGTCCGATTTGGCCGGGGACAGCGCCGCCGACCAGATCGGCAAGACGGTGACCGGATTGCGATAGCCGATGTCGCGCAGCTCCGCCGCCATGCCGTCGGTCAGCACGACAATGCGCGTCGCACGGTTGAAGGCCGCGCGTTCGACCCGGCGCATGAGGCGCAGCAGAAGTCCGTGCCGGGCGATTCCGAGCGCTGCCGCAAGCCCGCTCTCGATGTCGTGGACGACGCCGACAACAGGCGCGCCGCTGCGCCACGACAGCACCGCCGCACCGAACAGGGAAAGGCAGCTCGGCACGTAGGCGACGATGACGTCGCTCTGGCTGAGATCTCTTCCTGCGCCATGCCGCAGCACGCCCGCGAGGAAGGCGAGATCGCTCGCGAGCCGTTCACGAAAACCGCCGCTGCCGCGGCCGCGTGTGCGTATGCGGCGAATATCGGCGCCGTTATGCCACTCGCGGTCGCGTGAGCCGTCTTGCCATGCCGCGAACGTCGCGGCACTCGGATAATGCGGGCGGAATGCGATCACGCGGAGCTCATGCCCCTTGCCGCGGAGCCAGTCGGCCAGGTCCGTGCAATAGGGCGCCGAGCCGATATTTTCCGGCCAGAAATAAGGCGAAAGATAAGCGATTTTCATCAGCGCATCGATTGCCGAAGTGCGCCGTTTCAACGGAAAGGGAGTGTGTTCGTTCCTACGCGCTCGCGTGGTCGTTGCCGATCGCATTGGCAAGACGCAGGCCGAGAGCAATTGCGGTGAAGGTCGGATTGGCAGAGCCGGTGGTTGGATAGACGGCCGCACCGGCAACGTAGAGGTTGTGCGTGCCGAAGACCTTCAGGTTGCGATCGACGACGCCCGCTGCGGATGAATCCGCCATGCGCGCCGTCCCCATGTGGTGATATCCGTCGTCGAACCTTTGAGCGAACGCGGGATCGCGTGCCGCGAGCGTCGGATCGAGCCGAAGGCGCGCGAGCCCATGCCGCTCGAGCCAGGCTGCGAGCATCTCGCTGAAGGTGGCCATTGTCTCGACTTCGCGTCCATCGACGCGCCAGTCCATCTCAACCACGGGCATGCCGAGCCGGTCGCGGGTATCGCCGAGGCGGACGGCGCTCTCGCGCAGGGGAAATTGCTCGCAACAGAGGCGGAGCCTGATGCCCTGGTCGGCGGGGTTGTACATGCGGTGGCTGCGCAGGTAGCGCACGACCATCGGCAGCGCCACGCGCAGCATCGAGGCGAACGAACGCGCGCTTGGCACGAGTTGCCGCTCCAAGCGCCCGCGGAAAAGCGAGCGCATGAGCAGCTTGGCGTTGAAGATATGTTCCTCGAAGCTCGAATTGAAGAGGAAATGGCCTGAGATGCCGAGCAGTCTCCGCTCCCGCTGGACGGGCGCGGACGGCTTGATCTTTGGCGCATATTTGATGCCGTCGAGATAGGCATTGTCGAAGAGGTTGTGGAAGCGCTTCTTGTCGAGTGGCGACACCTCACCAGCCCAGCAATCGACATGGTCGGAAAATCCGCGGCCAAGCCAGTTGTTGTTGGCCCAGGGCGCGGCACTCCCGTCGGCGAGCGGCAGCTTCAGGAGCCGCGCGATCTCGACCGTGCCGTTGGCGAGGATGACGCGTCGCGCGGCGAAGCGGCGGGCGGCACCCGAGGCGGAGCGCACGAAAACGCCGAGGATGCGCTCCTTTGCCGCGTCCATCTCGAGTGCCAGTGCGGGCGCGTTGAGAAAGACACGCACGTTCGGGCTCGCTGCGATCTCGCGGCCGTAAAGCGCGGCGAAATTCGGCTCGGGCGCCCATGCGCTGAAGATTCCCTCGAGCGCACCCTCGCTCGCCGGCAACTCGATGCCGAGCCGCTGCCACACCTGCGCGTCGGCGAGGTGCCGGTCCATGCCGAGGAGCGCGTAGCCGCGCTGGTAATAGGGATCGAGCTCCTCGCGCGCGATCGGCCAGCCGATGTCGGCGACCCACGGCCGATGCTGCAGCACCAGCGGCTCGAATGTGAGGAGCTGGCCGCCCCAGAAATTGGTCGCGCCGCCCAGTGCGCGGAAGCGGGCGAGGTGAAGCCCGGGCAAGGTCCGAGCACAGCAGCGTGCCGTAAGGAAATAATCCTGTGAGTCTGCCTCGATCGAGGCGCCACCTGCTTCGAGCACGATTGCCTTGCAGCCCTTGCGGTGCAGCTCGACCGCCATGGCAAGACCGACCGCGCCCGCGCCGATGATGAGCGTCTCGGCCTCTTGCGGCGTCTCGTCGGGAAAACGCCTAAGGTCGATCAGCATCGACGAGGTCCGGTGTCAGCTCGCGCTGGCTCAGGAGCCGCGCGTCGCGCGCAACGAGTCGCATGAAGGCGGTGCCCGGCCCGGGCTGCGGGCCCTCGCTGAGGAATGCAGCGTTGCGGCGGATGTGCTCAGTGCTGCTCGACGAGAAAAGCATGATGCCGGTCGGGTTCGCGGTGCGCGCCGCCGTCAGCATCAGGCGCGAAAGCACCCCTGGCGCGGAAACGTCCATGTTGAGCTCGTCCGACCAAGACCGCACGATGGCGGGATTGGTCCCGAGCCACGCGGTGAGCGCCGTGAAGCTCTGCGACAGCGCCCGATGGGTGATCACGAAGCTGCCGTGATAATCGGGAGGGGCAGCACTCAACACCGACCACTCGAACTGCAGGACCGGGCAGAAGCGACGATCCGCGTGCCAGACCGCGCCTGCGGCGGCGGCTTCGCTGCCGATGCCGAAGGCCGCGATCTTGCCCGCGCTTACGCAGCTTTCGAGCGCACCGAGCAACGCGTCATCGAGATCGTCAACCGTCGCCTCGTGCAGCAGAAGGACATCGATATGATCGGTGCGGAGCGCAGCGAGGCTCGCGTCGAGCGATCGGGTGAGTTCCTCCGGCACGAAGCGGGCGCGGCTCACGAGCGCGCCCGACGTACGCGCGAGACGGCGGCGCACGCCTGGCAAAAGCTTGACCAGCGGGCGAGCCAAGTTGCGCGCGGCCGCGACGAGCGTCTGATGCCGCGGTGGGCGCAGGCCGAACTTGGTCGTCAGCGTGACACTGTCACGCTTGCCGCGCAGGGCTTTGCCCAGCGTCCGCTCGGCCGCACCGAAGCCGTAGGACGGCGCCACGTCGAAATGGCGGATGCCGCAGTCGTAGGCAGCATCCAAGAGCGCAAGCGACGCGCGCTCGCCGTGCCGGCCCATGAGCTGGGAGCAGCCATAGCCGAGCAGCGTTGTGGGCGTGGCGTTGCCGGGGAGAAAGACCGCCATTGCCGCCGGACCCTAGGCGGCCGAGCCGGACGCGCCCTGGGCAAGGGGTGTGACACCCGCCCAAGCCGCGCGCTCGTCTGTCTGGGCATAGGTCGGGAGCACGAACACGAGACTCAGCAGGAGCGCGGACTCAACTTCGGTCACCAGCCTGAGTTGCAGCATCGTCTCGTTCACGACCAGAATGGCCATGAGCCAAGCGACGGAGGCGGTGACGACCGTTCGGAATTGCATGACCAGGGTCGCCTTCGCGAGTCGGGCTTCTGCGGGGCGGGCTCAAGGGTCCGATGCGCCTCGCCACCTCGGCCCGGTTTTTAACCCCCGATAGTGGCAGGAAGTTCCCATCTCGCCGCTCGTGCGCGGAACTCGGCGCGGCCATCCGCGTATTGATGGAACGAAGCCGGACGGTTCGCGTTCTGGGGTCGCGGAGGCCCCTCAAATTGAGCAAGCACGCGAACCTCGCTGCCGGGACGCGGTCTTCTGGCGTGCACGCCAGGGCAGTGGCCGCCCCGCGCAAAGTTCTTGTGCTAGGACTCTTTCCGCCGCCGATCGATGGACAGCGCGTCGTCACCGAGCGCATGTTCCATGAGATCTCTCAGACGACGACGGCGCTACGCCGCGGGCTCGACCGCTTTCCCCGCCTCGGCCCCCTGTCGAAGCCGGTCTCGGCGGTGGCGGCGGCGCTATTGATGGCGCCGGCGCGGTTCGCGGGATTCTCGGCCGTCTATCTCGCGCCCCATAGCGGCATTGGCCTGCTCTACTCGTCGTTTCTGGCCGCTGCGAGCCGGCTCTGCGGCTACACGCTATATGTGCATTACCATTCCTACCGCAACATGCGGCAGCGCTCCGCGCTGATGGCACTGTTTATCGCTCTGTGCGGGCCGCGCGCAGTTCATATCGTGCTCGCTCCGCCGATGCAGTGGGGTCTGCGCAATTTCTATAAACATGCACGGCGCATCGAGGTGCTTTCGAACTCGGTCTTCATCCCGCCGGTCATGTGCGCGCGCAATTTCCTGCGCCGGCGTATCCGCGTCGGGCACCTCAGTAACCTTTCGCGGGAGAAGGGGATCGAGCTCGTGCTCGAATGCCTGCGGCAACTTCGCGCGCGCAAAGTCGAGGTCGAGTTCGTGATCGCGGGGCCGACCAAGGACGAAGAGACGCGGAACCTTCTCGCGCGCGCCGCCGTGGAATTTGGCGACCGCCTGCGCTATCTCGGGCCGCTGCCGCAAAGCGACGTGCAGGGCTATTACGAGTCGATCGACGTGTTCCTGTTCCCGACCATGTACGAGCACGAGGCCGAGCCGCTGGTCGTCATTGACGCCGTGTCGCTGGGCGTGCCCGTGGTGGCAACAGATCGCGGCTGTATCGGCTATCTCTTGCAGGCGACGGGCGGCCGGGCGTTTGACGCCGAGGAATTCGTCGAGCGCGCGGTCGAGCAGATCGCGGACTGGGCCGCCAACCGAGGCGAGCTCGCGCGCACGTCGGAGCGTGCCCAGCACCGTTTCCGCGCGTTGCATCAGGCGGCGCAGGCCAATCTCAGCGGCATTCTCCGCTTCGATTGACGCTCGGGGTCAGTATCTCGAGCATGACGCGGTTCCACCTTCTGCATCTCGTGACCGATCTCGGTGACGCCGCGCTCCTGCTGCCGGCATCGCTCGTGCCGTTCGGATATTTCCTCTATCTGCGCTCGCGCGCCGGGGCGTTCGCCTGGGCTTCGGCGATGGGCCTCTGCATCGCGCTCACCATCCTCGCGAAGCTCAGCATCATGACGTGCGGCGATTGGTTCTCGATCTTCGACATGCGCAGCCCGAGCGGCCATACAAGCCTTAGCGCCATGTTCTATATTGGCGGCGCGGTCGCCATTTCGGCGCAGCGAGAGCAGCGCATCTCATGGCTCCTCCTCGTCGGAAGTGCGCTCCTCGTCGTCGTCATCGCTTCAAGCCGAGTGCTGCTCTCGGCGCACACCGCAAGCGAGGTCGTGCTCGGGCTCGCGATCGGCGGCGTGAGCGCCGCCTGGTTCGCCCGCTGCGCCAAGACGGACCATCTGCCGACGCTGGCCTGGCAGCCGGTGGCACTGAGCTTCGTCGTATTGGCGCTGTTGCTGCACGGCCTCCACCTGACGCTCGAGGGGCCGCTCGAGCATCTGGCGGCACTGATGCGCACGCACACAGGGTGTGGCTGAGGGCGCGCGCCTTGGCGAGTGCCACAATTCGCGATAGCTTCCCCGCAATGACCCCGCCCCCCGACAGCGCGAAGGCACCACCGCCGGCCGATTTCCTCATGCGCGCTCGTGAGCTGCGCCCGCTCATCGAGGGCGCGGCGGACGAGATCGAGCATACGCGCCGCCTTCCGGCGTCACTCGTCGCGGCGCTCAAAGAAGCGAATTTCTTCCGCATGCTGCTGCCGCGCGAGCTGGGCGGCGCCGAGCTCGACCCGCCGACCTACGTCCGCGTCATCGAGACGATCGCGCAAGCTGAGGCAAGCACGGCATGGATTCTGGGTCAAACCTCGGTCACGGCAATGATCGCGGCGCGCCTGCCGCTTCCTGCCGCCCGCGAGATGTGGCGCGATCCCGGCACCGTGCTCGCTTGGGGTCCAAGCACGGATTCCCGCGCCGTTCAATGTGACGGCGGCTATCGCGTCAGCGGCAGCTTCGCGTTCGCGAGCGGATGCTGGCTTGCGAACTGGCTCGGCGGCGACTGCACCATCGTCGACGCGGACGGCGTTCCGCGTCGCGGACCGGACGGCAAGACTTTGACGCGCCGGGTGCTCTTCCCGGCGGCGCAGGCGATCATGCGGGACATCTGGCAGGTCGTCGGATTGAAGGGGACGGGGAGCGACGGTTATTCCGTGGCGGATCTCTTCGTGCCACAGGATTTTACTGTCTCTCGCATCGACGATCCGGCCGAGCGGCGCGTCAAGACACCGCTCTACGCGTTATCCGGCTACAATATGTTCGCCGCCGGCTTCGGCGCGCTCGCGCTCGGTGTGGCGCGAAGCCTCGTTGCGTCCTTCATCGCACTTGCCAGTGAAAAGACACCGCGCGGCTTCCGCAGCTCGCTCCGCGATGACGGCCCGACGCAATACGAGCTTGGCCGGGCCGAGGCACGGCTCAGAGCCGCCCGCGCCTTTCTCATGGAGGCGGTCGACGGCGCTTGGCGTGAGGCGCTCCGGGACAACGTACTCACACTCGATGCCCGGATGGCGATTAGGCTCGCTTCGACCCATGCCATCCGCGAGGCTAAGGACGTAGCCGACATCGCCTATGACGCGGCCGGGACCACGGCGATCTTCACCGCCAACGGCTTCGAGCGCCGCTTCCGCGATATCCACACCGTGGCGCAGCAGCTTCAGGGGCGGAAGTCGCATTTCCGCACCGTGGGCCAGTACCTGCTCGGCCTCGAGACCGATCTCGGATGGATCTGATCCGAACCCCGAAGTTGCGATTAGATTGACATTTCGCGCCTCGGCGGCAAATCTCGACCTAGGCTACGAATAAGAACAAGGCCCGTGGAGGAATGACCGACCGGATTGTCTTTCGCGACGTGCGGCACATCTATCGGCCGCCGCGCCGCCGTCCAGTGCTTGCGCTCGACAACGTGTCGCTCACGGTTCAGGACCGCGAGTTCTTGGCGTTACTCGGGCCCTCCGGGTGCGGCAAGAGCACGCTTCTCTACCTGCTGGGCGGCTTTCTCCCTGTCGAGCAGGGAGCGATCATGGTCGACGGGAAGCCGATCGGCGGCCCGGGGCCGGACCGCGGCGTCGTATTCCAGAATTTCGCCCTCTTCCCGTGGAAGACGGTGCGCCAGAACATCCTTTACGGGCTCGAGAAACTCGGCATCGCCAAGGCCGAGCGCGAGCAGCGCGCCAAGGAACTTGTCGACCTCGTGCATCTCTCGGGCTTCGAAGACAGCTTCCCCTCGCAGCTTTCGGGCGGCATGAAACAGCGCGTGGCAATCGCGCGCACGCTCGCGGTCGATCCGGAGATTCTGCTCATGGACGAGCCCTTCGGAGCACTCGACGCGCAGACGCGCGGCCTCATGCACGAGGAGCTTCTCGCCATCATGCGGCGTGCACCCAAGACGGTGGTGTTCGTGACACACGACGTGCGCGAGGCGGTCTACCTCGCCGACCGCGTCGCGGTCATGACGGCGCGGCCCGGCCGCATCAAGGAGATCGTCGCTATCGAGCGTCCGAACGGCGCCGGGCCCGAGATCGTCAACACGCCCGCCTTTGGCCAGAAGGTCGACTATCTTTGGAAGGTGGTGCGCGACGAGGCGATCCTGGCGCAATCGATCCGGGAATAAAGAGGAGAGCATCCATGTCCGAGGCTTCCGGCATTAGGGAGGTCGCGTGGCTCGATTGCGCCGGCGGCGGTCAGATCGTGGTCGACGGCAGCTTTGCCTATATCGGCCATATCGACGCGCCGAACGGTACGACGATCGTCGATGTCGAGGATCCGAAGCATCCGAAGATCGTGGCCGAGATCGCGATCCCGCACGGGCTCCATTCCCACAAGGTCCGCGCCGCGAACGGCATCATGGTGGTGAACCGCGAGCATCACGGCCGGCCGCCCGAAGGGGAAAAGCCGGGTCGCGGCGGGCTCGTGATTTACGACGTCTCGAACCCGCGCAAGCCGCGCCAGATCCGTCACTGGGAATGCGACGGCAACGGCGTCCACCGCTTCACCTTTGACGGGCGCTATGCCTATATCTCGCCGCAGATCGAGGGCTATGTCGGCAACATTGTCATGATCCTCGATTTGAAAGATCCGGCGAAGCCCGAGGAAGTCGGCCGCTGGTGGATGCCTGGCCAGTGGAAGGCGGGCGGCGAGGTGGCGAGCTGGAAGGGCCAGGCGCATCGCTGCCATCACCCGATCCGGCGCGGCGACCGGCTTTATACGAGCTATTGGCATGGCGGGATCGTGATCCTCGACATCTCCGACATGACCCGCCCGAAATTCGTCTCGGGTCTCGACTGGAGCCCGCCCTTTCCGTGGCCGACGCACAGCATGGTACCGGTCGAGCAGACCTTGCGCGGCCGCCGCTACGCGCTCGTCGCCGACGAGGACGTGCTGCCGTTGGACGAGGCGATGGCGCCGGAAATGTCGGCCTTCATCTGGATGGTCGACATCACCGACGAGGCGCGGCCGGTGCCGGTCGGCTCGTTCCAGGTTGAGGGCGTCGAGGGCAAGCGCAATCCGCAGATGACCGGCTGCCACCAGCCGGTTGAGACGATCGAGGGGACCGAGGTGCCATGCGCCTGGTTCGCACAGGGCCTGCGCGTCATCGACATCGGCAATCCGCACGCGATCCGCGAGGTCGCGCACTATGTGCCCGACACGCAGAGCGGCAAGCGCGTGTGCTCGAATGACGTCTATGTCGACAAACGTGGCCTCATCTATCTTGTCGACCGTTGGCGCGGCCTGTCGATCCTCGAGCGCGGGTGAGCGCTGGCGCCTATTTGTCGCGCTTGGCGGCGGCGGTCACGATCTTATAGGCGGCGGCGAGCGCGGGATCCTTCTTGGAGACGTCCTCGCCCACGCTGCCCATGCTTTCCATCATGGCGGCCTGTTCGTCTTTCGGGAGTTCGATCATCTCGCCGCCGTGGTCGGTCCAGTCCTTGGTGCCGCCAGCGAGGTCCTTGAGCGCGTAGCTCTGGATCGCCACCGACTCTTCTTGTGCCGCCTGGTCCACCACCTTCTGCAGGTCGGGCGGCAACGACGAGCGCCATTTGGCGCTGAGCTCGACGACGATGAAGATGAAGGGCTGCCGGACTGCCGTGATGTACTTGGCGGCGTCCTGGTAGGACATGGTGGTGAAAACGGTGAGGCCCGAGAGCGAGGCGTCGATCGCGCCCTGTTGGATCGCCGGCAGCACGTCGCCGAGGCTCATCGCAACGGGTGTGGCGCCCAGCCGCTCGAATGCTTTCATCTGGAAATCCGACGCGAGTACGCGGACCTTCTTGCCTTTGAGGTCGGCAAGGTGACGGATCGGCGTTCGTGAATCGAGGAATGATGGCGTCGCGGCGAACATCGCGGCGCCGTAGAGCCCCTTGCTCGCGCCGAGCCCGAGCATGAGCTTCTTGACCTCGGGATCCTGGGCAACCCGCTGCGCCTGGTCCATCGTTTCGACGAGGCCGGGCGCCGCCATGATCTGGAAGCGATCATCGACGCCGACGAAGAACTCGGGGGGAATGAAGCCGCATTGGATCGAGCCGAACTGCAAGCCCTCGATCTGGCGCGGGATGGAGCCGAGCTGGCTCGCCGGATAGACCTCGGTCTTGATGCGGCCGCCCGAGTCCTTCTCGACGCGGGTGGCATATTCGGTTGCGGCCTCCCAGTTGGTCTCGTGAATGGTCGGCAGCGTTATCTTCATGACGTATTGGTCGTCGGCGCGCGCCGTCGGCGCGACGGCGAGCGAGGCGGCGAGAACGAACGCGGAGACGATCGTTGCTGGTGTTGTGCGGGATGACATGGCGTCCCCCTATTTGTCGCGCTTGGCGGCGTCGGTCACGATCTTGTAAGCGGCGGCGACGTCGGGCCGCTTGCCGGCGACCTCCTGGGCCGCCGCCGCGAACTGCTGCATCATCGACGCTTCCTCGTCCTTCGGCAAGTCGATCAGCTCGGCGCCGGCGGCGACCCAGTCGTGGCGTGCGCTGTCGAGATACTTTTGCCCGAGCGCCGCGCCATTCTCCCCTTCAGCGGCGGCCGCAGCGTCCACCACCTTCTGCAGATCGGCCGGCAGCGATTGCACCCACTTCGCGCTGTATTCGATTATGATGAAGATATAGGGCTGTCCGGTCGTGGTGACGTATTTCGCCGCGTCCTGATAATGCATGCTGGTGAAGACCGGCATGCCCGAAATTGCGCCGTCGATTGCGCCTTGCTGAATCGCCGGAAGAACGTCGCCCAGAGTCATCGCCACCGGCGTCACGCCGATGCGCTGGAACGCGGCGGTCTGGAAGTCCGAAGCAAGGACGCGCAGCTTCTTGCCTTTGAAGTCGGCGAGGTGACGTATCGGCGTCTTCGCGATGGCGTAGGACGGCAGCGCGACGAACATGCCGGCGCCGTGCAATCCCTTGTCGGCGCCGAGCCCGAGCATGAGCTTCAGCACCGCGGGATCGGCGGCGGTTTTGCGCGCGTTGTCCATCGAATCGACGAGACCGGGCGCCGCCATCACCTCGAACCGCTGGTCAATGCCGGAGAAGAATTCCGGCGGGATGATGGCGCACTGGATCGAGCCGAACTGCGTGCCCTCGATCTGCCGCGGGATGGAGCCCAGCTGGCTCGCGGGATAGATCTCGGGCTTGATGCGGCCGCCTGAATCCTTCTCGACGCGCGCCGCGAGGCTCTTCGCCACTTCGTGCACGTTCTCGTTGATGGTAGGCAGCGAAATCTTCATCACGATGGGATCGGCATTGGCCTCGGCCGCGCTCGCGGCGAGCGCAAGCACGGCGAAGCATGCCGCCGTCGAAAAGCGATGTGACATGCGATCCCCCTATTTGTCGCGCTTGGCGGCGTCAGCGAGAATTTTGTAGGCCGCGGCGAGTTTCGGATCCTTGCTTGCGACATCCTCGGCGACGCTGCCGAAGGACTCCATCATCGATGACTGCTCGTCGGGCGGAAGCTGGATCCGCTCGCCGCCGCGCGCAACCCAATCCTTCTCCGCATCCGAGAGCAGCTTTGCTGTTACGCCGTTTATCGCGACAGCTTCCTCGACAGCAGCATGATCGATCATCTGCTGTAGATCGGCCGGCAGCGTCGCGCGCCATTTCTCGCTGATCTCCGCCGTGATGAAGATGAAGGGTTGGCCCGTCTCGGTGACATACTTCGCCGCGTCTTGATATTGGAAGTTGGTGAAGACCGGCATGGCCGCAACGGCGCCGTCGATCGCCCCCTGCTGCAGCGCCGGCAGCACGTCGCCAAGGCTCATCGCAACCGGCGTCGCGCCAAGCCGCTCGAATGCGACCTTTTGGAAATCGGAGGCGAAGATCCGAATCTTCTTGCCCTTGAACTCGGCGAGGTGACGCACCGGCGTGCGGAAGTCGATCGAGGAAGGGACGACTGCAAAGAGTCCAGCGCCGTGCAAGCCCTTGTTGGCGCCCAGGCCCAGAATCAGCTTCTGCACCTCGGGATCGGCGGCGACGTGCTGCGCCTGTGGCATCGATCCGACGAGGCCCGGCGCCGCCATGAGCTGGAACCGGTCGTCGACCCCGACCATGAATTCAGGCGGAACGACCACGCACTGGATCGATCCGAATTGGACACCCTCGATCTGGCGCGGGATCGAGCCGAGCTGGCTCGCGGGGTAGACCTCGGCCTTGATGCGGCCGCCGGAATCCTTCTCGATGCGCGCGGCGAGGTTCTTCGAAAAAATATGCGGCCCGTCATTGATCGTGGGCAGCGAGATCTTCATCACGATCGGCTCGTCGGCGCGCGCGCAGACGGCAAAAGAAAATGCGGCCGCGACAGAGATCGCGCAGCAGCACAACAGCTTGAAACGCATTTTCGCCCCCCTGATGCGGCGCCGCTCCCGGCCCGCAATCGTCCGTATTACGGACAGTTTCACAGGCAATGGTAGTCGATTTTGGTGCGCGGACGCAACGAATTCACAGGGGAATCGCGAGGAGAGTGTCGATCCGGCGGCTGTCGCAAACGACGAGTTTTTCGGCGAAGAGTGGCGTGGTGCCGTTCACGAGGATGTGGTCGAGATAACGCCCGCTGCTGAAGAGCGCCGTGGCTCCCTCGGCGGTGATGCGGATCACTTGATAGTTGGTCTGGGTTTCGACCGCGTCGCCGTGGTGGGCGAGCACGAGCGTGGGCGAGAGGATGTGGCGATAGTGCTGCGCCTCATAGATGTTCGCGTCCCGCAGCGAGCGCACGCGGTCGATGAGCATGCCGCGCGAATTGGCGAAGAAGATTCCGACCGGCAGCTTCTTGTCGTGATTTTCGCGCGTGATGATCTGGTAGCGGCAGGGCTCGGTGAAGAAATCGGGCCATTCCTCGAGGCGGTCGTCGTCGATCGCGGCGGCGTAGCGCGCTTCGAGCCGCTCGACGACGAATTGCAGCTCGGCCTCGATCATAGGCCCAGGCGCTCGCGATAAACCTTCCAGAAGCCGCGCAGCGGCGATTCCGTGGCGCGCGTGTCTTGCGAGCGCCAGTCGCGTCCGCCCATCTCAAGGAGCTCGCGGTCTTCGCCCGAGCCGCTGATGCCGCGGCGTACGAAGCTGCCGACCGCGCCGTCCTCCATCGACACGTAGCCGCCGGGCCCGACGAGGTTCGCCTGCTTCACGCGATGGAGCACCATCGCCTCGTCATCGTCCTCGAAGCCGAAATAGGTCCAGAGCAGCTCGGTCTCGTCCTTGCCGCGCGGCACGACCTGGCGCGTGCAGAGGCAGTTCTGGATCTGCTGCAGGACGAAGCATGGGAAGACCGAGAGAATCTGCAGCGTGATGCCGTCACCGAACTCGTCTTTGCCCTCGATCATCGAAGGATCGGCGAGCGCGAAGCCGTCCTGTCTCGCACGCATTTTCTCGGCGTCGTAGTCGGCGCTGGGTCGGTCGGTCGCGGCCTTCGAATAGCTCACGTGATGGCCGCCGCTCTCGTCGATGAGGATGCCGCCTTCGGCCGAGAGCCGGTTCAGGCGGAAAGTGGTGAAGAACAAGTGCAGCAGGCTCGCATGATAGGGATCCCGCACGTTGCAGATATACATCTTCCAATTGTTCGGCAGGATCTGGCTGTTGTAGCCGAGCACTTTCACCGGCTTGCGCATGACGCGCGCGATGTGCTTGGCAATTGCCGGGCCGAGATAGGCTTCGAGCGGCGGCGCGTCCGGCGCGAAGGTGCCGAAGACGAGGCCGCGAAAGCTCTCGACGCGGAGCGCGCGGCGCGCCCAGTCCTCGCGCCGGAAATCCTCGGGCATGCCGCCCTTGCCGGCGATCCCGCGCTGGAACGGCACGGCTGTGAGGTTGCCCTTAAGATCATAGGTCCAGCCGTGATAGACGCAGGAAATGCGCGCGCCGTTACCGCCCTCCTTCGGGCAGATGAGCGCGCCGCGATGGGCGCAGCGGTTCTCGAAGCCGCCGAGGCTGCCGTCCATGTCGCGCGCCACCACGACCGGCACGTCGCCGATATATGTCGCGCGGTAGTCGCCGGGGTTGGCGATCTCGCAGTCGAGGCAGAGATAGCTCCACGTGCTTCCCATGAAGACGCGCTGGCGTTCGGCCTCGTAGATCTCCGCGCTCTTGTAGACGTCGTAGGGGACACGCGAAAAGCCGGGCTCGGGCCAAAGCGGCGGGCGATTGTCCATGGCAACCTCTCCGCGCGAAGCCTAGAGCCTCGGGCGAGGGGGGACCATCCCCGCCCGCTGCTAGGAGGCAACATGGCGCTCGCCGTGCGCTGAGCGACGCGCTTACCCGAGGATCGTGCCAGGCGCAATGCCGGCTTCCCCGGCCACGATCTTCTTGCCGTCGTCGATCCGGCAGCGCAGCACCTCGAGGAAGCCGCCCTGCGCATGCACCGTGAAGCTGCCACTGGCGGCGCCTGCAACCTGGCCCGGCTTCAGATTGCGCACCTCGCCGAACGTGCGGGCTAGGTGTTTTTTTGCGTCGAAGAGGGTGAGGCGCCGGCCCTGCCACGTCGTCCACGCGCCGGGCGAAGGGTTGCAGCCGCGCACGAGGTCATAGACCTGGTCGATGGGCTTGGCCCAGTCGATGCGCGCCTCGGCCGCGCGCACCCAGCCCTCGTAGGTCGCGCTCGTCTCGTCCTGCGTCCATTCGCGCGCCGTGCCCGCCATCACCGCTTCCGCCGCCTCGACGAGGGCCGCGACGCCGAGCGGGAAGATTTTGTCGAAATAGACCGTGCCGAGCGTGTCGTCCGGGCCGATCGCGACCTTCTTCTGCAAGATCACCGGCCCTTCATCGAGGCCGTCGGACGGGCGGAAGATCGAAAGCCCGGTCTCGGTCCTGCCCGAGATGATCGCCCAGCTGAGCGCTGACGGTCCGCGATGGAGCGGCAGCAGCGAGGGATGGAACTGGATCGTGCCATGCGCCGGGATGGTGCAGAACGATTGCGGCACGAACTGCGTGACATAGGCCATAACGGCAAGGTCGACCGCCATGCGGCGGAGAAGTTCCTGCGCTTCGTCGCTGCTGTAGGACCGTATGGGATGGGCGGGGATGCCAGCGGCGGCCGCCGCCTCGGCGAGCGCATCGGCCCGCCCGCCCGGCTCCTGCGGCGGCACGAACGCGCCGGCCACGTCGTGGCCACGCGCGCGGAATGCCTCGATCACCGCTTTGCCGAAAGCCTGCTGCCCGATGATGGCGAGGCGCATTGCGGCCCTCCTAGAGAAGGTCTGCCAGGCTGGCGAACACAGGATGGCCGGCGCCCGTCTCAAGGCGCGGGAGGGACAGCACCGTGGTGCCGTGAGCGAATGCCGCGATGCTGGCCGCGTTCTCGGCGAGCGGCACTGCGCTTTCGCCGGACTCGCTCACCACGATGGCGGCCACCGGCACCCGGCGCTGTCTCAGCGCCGCAAGCGCCGTCAGCGTGTGGCTGATCGTGCCGAGATAGTTGCCCACGACGAGGAGCGCCGGCAGGCGCAGCTCAGCGATCCAGTCGAGCACGGCATGCGAGCCGTCGAGCGGCACCATGACGCCGCCGATTCCCTCGACAATGAGCACCTCGGCCGCCGCGAGTTCGGTGCGGCAGAAAGCGAGGAGCGCGTCATAGTCGAGCGCGCGCCCCTCGCGTCGTGCGGCGTGCATGGGCGCAAGCGCAGCGCGGTAGCGGAAGGGCGCAATGCGCGCGATCTCGTCGAGCGTGCTCGGAAGCTCGAGCGCGTCGAGGAGCCGCGCCGGATCGCTCGCGGGCGCGCTCCATTCCTCGAACCCGCTCGCCACGGGCTTCAGCGCTGCCACTTCGCGCCCGCGCCGGCGCAATTCGCGGATGAGGCCGACAGCAACGAAGGTTTTACCGATGTCGGTGCCGGTCGAGGTGAGGAAGAGTCCGCTCATGTCGCCCCGCCGCGGCAACTGCCCGCATGTCGTTTTGCCGCTCGTGTTTCACTTCCGGGCGCGTCCGATGTAGCCTTAGCGCGGGAAGCAGGCAAGGAGCGAGCGTGGCCGACCTCGGTGAGCATATTCGGCACGATTGGACGCGCGCCGAGCTTGCCGCGCTCTACGAGCTGCCGTTCCCGGAACTCGTGTTCCGTGCGCAAAGCGTTCATCGCCGCAATTTCGATCCAGCGCGCGTCCAGCTCTCGACGCTTCTTTCCATCAAGACCGGCGGCTGCCCCGAGGATTGCGCCTATTGTCCGCAGAGCGCTACCTACGAGACGGGCGTCGCTGCCGCAAAGCTCATGGACGCAGGCGAGGTGGTGGCCGCGGCGCGGCGAGCGCGCGAGGCCGGCGCCACGCGTTTCTGCATGGGTGCCGCCTGGCGCGAGCCCAAGGACCGCGATCTCGATCCGGTCTGCGCGATGGTCGCGGGCGTGAAGCGGCTCGGGCTCGAGACGTGCGCGACGCTTGGCATGCTGACGCGTGCTCAAGCCGCACGGCTCAAGGAAGCGGGGCTCGACTTCTACAATCACAATCTCGATACCTCGCCCGAATTCTACGGTCGCATCATCACGACACGCGTCTATCAGGACCGGCTCGACACGCTCGCTAACGTGCGTGCGGCCGGGATCAGGGTCTGCTGTGGCGGCATTGTCGGCATGGGCGAGGGGCGGGCGGATCGCGTCGGCCTCATCCACGCACTCGCCACGCTGCCCGAGCATCCGGAGAGCGTGCCGATTAATCTTCTCGTGCGCGTCAAGGGCACCCCCCTGGGTGACGCAGAACCGCTCGATGCGCTCGAGTTCGTACGGACGATCGCGGTTGCCCGCATCGCCATGCCCCGCTCCGTGGTGCGGCTTTCCGCCGGCCGCGAGGCCATGAGCGACGAGACGCAGGCGCTCTGCTTCCTCGCCGGCGCCAATTCGATCTTCTGCGGCCCGCGTCTTTTGACGACTCCGAATCCTGAGCGCGAGCGCGACGGCGCGCTTCTCGAGCGGCTCGGCATCGCGCCGCTCGAATAGGCCGCGTGAGTGGCCTTAAGTGTTGGCGCCGGCGATCGCGGCCACGACCGCGGCCGTCACTTGCGCCGTCGTGGCCGTGCCGCCCAGGTCGCGCGTATGGAGCATGGGATCGGCGGTCGTGCGCTCGATCGCCTGCATGAGGCGTTGGGATGCCGCGCCTTCGCCCAGATGCTCGAGCATCATCGCCGCGCTCCAGAACGTGGCGATCGGATTGGCGATGCCCTTGCCCATGATGTCGAAGGCCGAACCGTGGATCGGCTCGAACATCGAGGGAAAGCGCCGCTCGGGATCGAGATTGGCGGTGGGCGCGATGCCAAGCGATCCGGCGAGCGCCGCGGCAAGGTCGGTCAGGATGTCGGCGTGGAGGTTTGAGCCCACGACCGTGTCGATCGTCTGTGGCTTCAGCACCATGCGCGTCGTCATGGCGTCGACGAGCTCGCGGTCCCACGTCACCTCCGGAAATTGACGCGCGGTCTCGGCCGCGATCTCGTCCCACAGCACCATGCCGTGACGCTGCGCGTTCGACTTGGTGACGACGGTGAGGTGCCGGCGCGGACGCGAACGCGCCAGCGCAAAGGCGAAGCGCATGATGCGGCTGACGCCGGCGCGGGTGAAGATCGCGGTCTCGGTCGCGACCTCCTCGGGGTGGCCCGCGTGCGCGCGTCCGCCGTGCCCGGCATACTCGCCCTCGCTGTTCTCGCGCACGATGATCCAATCGAGCGCGCCGGGCTCGACGCCGCGAAGCGGCGACGTGATCCCTGGCAAGAGCCGCGCCGGCCGGACGTTGGCGTATTGGTCGAGCCCTTGGCAGATCGCGAGCCGCAGGCCCCACAAGGTCAGGTGGTCGGGGAGGTCGGGATCGCCGACCGCACCGAAGAAGATCGCGTCGAAACGCTTCAGATGCTCGACCCCGTCTGGGGGCATCATGCGGCCGTGCGCGCGGTAATAGTCGGAGCCCCATGGCAGCGTCTCGACGGCAAGCTCGAAACCGCCGCGCGCTGCCAAGGCGCCGAGCACCTCGAGACCGGCCGGGATCACCTCTTTGCCGATGCCGTCGCCCGGGATCGCCGCGATACGGTACCGCGCCAAAGGGTCAGTGCCGCTCGTTGCGGCGGCGCTGCGGGCGCGCCTGCTCGCGCCGGGCGACGAGCGGACTCGCCTGATGGTGCAGCATGCGCCAGCGTCCGCCTTCCTTGACGAAATAGTTGGTGGCGACGAGGCTGCCGGAGCTCAGCTCCTCCTCGCAGATCACCATGGCGAACTCGCCATAGACGAAGGCCTGGTCGTCGTGGCAGGCGACGCGCGTCGGCTGCGGGTTCGTGAGGATGTTGCGCCAGCTCCGCATGACCGCCTCGCGTCCGGAGAGCGGCGGCCAGCCCGGGTGGATGCACAGGATCTGCGCGTTGCGTGCCCAGAGCGCGTTCATCGCCGGGTAATCTCCCGCCCCGAAGGCGCGGTAGAACTCGAGATTGGCGGCCAGGACAAGATCGGTCTCGGTCATGATCCCCCTTCCTTGCACGGCGCGCGCGAAAACGCCAGTGCCGCGTCGCCGCTAATCGAGCGCCACGAAGATGCAGTGACGCAGCTTGCCGTCGAGTGCCTTCGACAGATGGCCCTTGCCGCGCGTGTCCTCGACCAGGATCACCTCGCCGGCGCCGATCTTGCGCGCCTCGCCGTCGCTTGCGGTGATCTCGACACCAGCATCGAGATTGATGATGTACTGCCGGCGCGGCGCGTTGTGCCAGTCGAGCGAATATTCCGGCTGCACTTGGCGAAAGATGATGCCGGTCGCGGGAAACCGCTTCGAGAGCCGTCCGCCATGCGTTTGCGTCTCCGTCCATTCGACCTCGATATCGCGCCAATGCGACTCACCCTTGGCGTCGGCATAAAGATTGTGGATGCGCATCGCTCCCTCCCGGTTTCGCGTGCGGCATATTAGTCCGTCCCCCACCTCGCCCCAACCCTCTGCGCCCCAAGGGCCGGAGAGGGAGCGAGCTTAGCGAGAGCAGGGGAGGTGGGGGCTCGCAGTCATGCTACAGTCACCGTCGGGAGGGCGAGGCGATGCCGTACCACTTGCGGCTTTATGCCGACCGGCTTTCCGCCGGGGAAGCGCGCGAGCTCGGCGCGGGCGCTCCGCGCGCGCTTTATCTGCGCGAGGGTGCGGTCACGATCGCCGCGGGAGCAACAGTCGCTTCCCTCGCGCCGAATTCGGCGTGGCACGGTGCCGGCGCGCTTGCGCTTTCGGCTGGTGCGGGCGGCGCGCAGCTGCTGCGGTTCGAACTCGTGGCCGCGGCGGAGGGGCCTGCGCCGCTCATCCTATCGCCTGCGCTCGCGCTCGATCCGAAGGCGGACTATCTCTTGCGCTGCGACCGCGTCGAATTTCCGCCGGGCGGCGTTGCCTATCGCCACACGCATCAGGGCCCGGGCCTGCGCTGCCTTGTCCTCGGCTCGATCCGCATTGATGCGGGCGGCACGAGCCATTCCTACCGGCCTGGCGAGGCGTGGTTCGAGAACGGCGTCGATCCTGTTTTCGCTGCGGGCTCCGACACCGAGACCACTGCGTTCATCCGCGTCATGGTGCTGCCGCGCGCGCTCGTCGGCAAAAGCTCGATCCGTTATGTCGATGAGGCCGACAAAGACAAGCCGCGGCTGCAGCGCTATCAGATCTATATCGACCACCCGATCGCGCTTCCCGGGAGCCGCGCATGAGCGAGCACGGGCGCCGCACCGGCGCCAAAATCCTGATCGACCAGCTCAAGATCCACGGCGCCGACACCGTGTTCTGCGTGCCCGGTGAAAGCTATCTCGCGGCGCTCGACGCCATGTACGACGCCAACGCCGTCCGCCTCGTGACCTGCCGCCAGGAAGGCGGCGCCACCATCATGGCCGAGGCCTATGGCAAGCTCACCGGTCGGCCGGGCGTGTGCTTCGTCACGCGCGGCCCCGGCGCGACCAACGCCAGCGCCGGCCTCCACATCGCGCGTCAGGATTCGACGCCGCTCGTGCTGTTCGTCGGACAAGTGCCGCGCGCCGCGAAGGGCCGCGAGGCATTCCAGGAGCTCGACTACCGCGCCGTCTTCGGCACCATCGCAAAATGGGTCGACGAGATCGACGATCCGGCGCGTGTCCCGGAGCTTGTAAGCCGCGCGTTTCATGTCGCCACGAGCGGCCGGCCCGGTCCTGTCGTGCTTGCGCTGCCCGAGGACATGCTCGAGGAATTGGCGGACGCGTCTGACGCCGCGCCTTATTCGCGCATCGAGCCGCATCCGGGCCCCGATCAGATGCGCGCATTCCGCGACGCGCTCGCCCAAAGCGAGCGCCCGATCATGCTGCTGGGCGGCAGCCAGTGGGATAAGGAAGCATCGGCCGCAATCGGCGCTTTTGCCGCTGCCAACGGCCTGCCGGTCGCGTGCGCCTTCCGCCGCCAGGATCGGCTCGATAACGACCATCCGTGCTACGCGGGCGATGTCGGCCTCGGCGTCAATCCGAAGCTCGGCGCGCGTCTCAGGTCGGCCGACCTGCTGATCGCCGTGGGCGCGCGCCTCGGCGAGGCGACGAGCGGCGGCTATACGCTCTTCGATATTCCGGTGCCGCAGCAGCGCCTGATCCACATCCATGCGGACGCGGCGGAATTGGGCCGCGTCTACGAGCCCTATCTCGCCATCAACGCGACGCCACGCACGTTCGCCACGGCGCTTGCATCGCTTCAGCCCGTCGCCAATCCGCGCTGGGCCGGTGCCGCCAAGGCGGCGCACGACGATTACCTCGCCTGGCAGGAGCCGGTGCGCGGGCCCGGCGAATTGCAGATGAGCGAAATCGTGCGCTGGCTCGCCGGGCACTTGCCCAAGGATGCGATCGTCTGCAACGGCGCCGGCAATTTCGCGACCTGGGTCCACCGCTTCTATCGCTACCACGGCCTTGGTACCCAGCTCGCGCCCACGAGCGGCTCGATGGGCTATGGCTTTCCTGCAGCCGTGGCGGCGAAGCTCCTCGATCCCGCGCGCACGGTCGTGTGCTTTGCCGGCGACGGCGATTTCATGATGACTGGGCAGGAGCTTGCGACCGCCGTGCAGCACGGCGCCCACCTCATCATTCTCGTCGTCAATAACGGCATGTACGGCACGATCCGCATGCACCAGGAGCGCCATTTCCCCGGCCGCGTCATCGCCACAGACCTGGTCAATCCCGATTTCGCCGCGCTTGCGCGCGCCTATGGCGCCTACGGCGAGACGGTGACGAAGACGGCGGACTTCGCCGCCGCCTTCGCGCGTGCGGAGGGTGCGGGGCGCGCGGCGCTCCTCGAGCTGAAGCTCGATCCCGAGGCGCTCACCATCACGCAGACGACGAGCGCGATCCGCGACGCCGCGCTCAAGGCGGCGCACTGAGTTTCTGGCAGATAAAGGACGCAAGCGATGGACGAATATCGAGGCCGGACGAGGGAAAGGAAGGCGGTCACGCGCCTGCCGGTGATCGATCTTGCGCCGTTCGTCGAGCAGCGCGGTACCGCGGAACGCCAGGCCGTCGCAAAGGAGCTGCGCGAGGCGTGCATCGATATCGGCTTCTTCTATCTCACCGGGCACGGCATCGCGCAGCGTGAATTCGACGACGTCATCGCCATGGGTCATCGCTTCTTCGAGTTGCCGCTCGCGGAGAAGATGAAGCTCCACAGCAACAACAGCCCGTCTCGGCTCGGCTATCGCGGCTTTGGCGGCCCCAATCCGGACGCAAATCCCGACAAGATTCCGGACCTCAAGGAACGCTTCCACATGAGCCGTGATGTGCTGCCCGACGAGCCTGAGGACGGGCGGCGCAACTCCGGTCTGTCGCAGTGGCCGGACGAGGCGGTGCTGCCGGACTTCGCCGCGCTGATGCGCCGCCACATCGACGCGCGCTGCGATGTGGCGCGCCATCTCGCCCGCGCCTTCGCCTTGAGCCTCGACCTGCCGGAAGCGTATTTCGACGAGATGTACCGCTTTCCAAGCGGCAACCTCGTGCTGAACTACTATCCGGCGGTTGACCGCGCGACAGTGCGCGAGGCGCAATGGAGCTTCTCGCCGCACGCCGACTACAACGCCTTCACACTCCTCTATCAGGATTCGCTGGGCGGGCTGCAGATCCTCAACGCGGCGGGCGAATGGATCGACGCGGCACCCATTCCCGGCACGATGGTGGTCAATATCGGCGACCTGTTCCAGACCTGGACCAACGACCTCTACACCTCGACGCTGCATCGCGTCTTCAACACTGGTGCCGCCGCGCGCATATCGGTGCCGCTGTTCGCCTCGCCCAACGGTGCGACGCTCGTACGCTGCCTCGAGACCTGTGCCGGGCCGGACAATCCGCCGCGCTATCCGCCGATCCGGGCGGACGCGTACGTGAAGACCATGCTCGACGAAGCCTACCGCACCGGGCTGCCGGCGCTCGCCGCGCGAACGGCCGAGCGGTTGCGCGGCTGATCAGGGACTCGTGCGCGCGCGCCGCCGGCGCCAGTAGAGGCGCGCAACAACGGCGACGAGAACAGCGGCGGCGAGCGCAAAGAGCGCGTAATCCAGACCGGCGAGCTGTGAGGTGAAGGTGAAAACGCGCCGGCCGAGCCAGTAGGAGGCGAGGCCCCACCACGCCACCCACAGCGCTGCGCCGATCGCATTGAAGACGACGAAGCGGCGCCAGTTCATCTCGAATACGCCCGCCGCAATGCCAGAGAGCTGGCGTAGCAGCACGACGAAGCGCGCGCCAACGATTACGGCGTCCCCATAGCGCGTGAACAGCGCCTCCACCTCGGCGAGCTTTTCGGGCGTGATGCCGACCCGAGCGCCATAGCGTACGACGAGCCAGTGCCCGCCATAGCGCCCGATCGCGAACCCCAACATGTTGCCGAGCGTGGCGGCGGCCCAGGCGACGACTAGCAAGAGCTTGATGCTCAGCGCGTTCTTCGATGCCAGAACGGCGGCGCCGATGAGCAAGGTCTCGCCCGGCAGCGGCAGCCCGAAATGCTCCAGGAAAAGCCCGAGCCCGACCGCGGCGGTGCCGTACTCGTGGATCGCGTGCTCGATGCCGGCGTGGAGGTCCATGGGTCTCTTTGCCTGACGGGCACCGTCCCTGTCCAGTTTCCCGGCTTGCCTGGGTGCGAGGGGGCGGAACGGGGCCTGGAATGCCCCTCTTGACTCCTGTTCCAAACTAGAACAAAAAGAGAACTTGTGGAGGCTCGGGATGTCCGACTTCAACAAAGCGGACCTCGGCGCATTGCGGCAGAAGCTCGCGCTCATCGAGCGCGGGGGGCGGGGGGAACTCCCCGCTCTGCCGTTTGGCGTCGCGGCGATCGACCGGATGCTGCCGGGCGGCGGGCTTGCCCGCGGCGCCCTGCATGAGGTGCTGGGTCTGGGCGCCGCCGCCGAGGAGGCGGCCGAAGGCGCGGGCTTCCTGGCCGGGATTCTCGCCCGGCTCGAGCCGCCACGCCCGGTGCTGTGGTGCTCGCGGCGCGGCGACCTTCATGCACCGGGCCTCATGCGCCACGGGCTCGCGCCGGAGCGGCTGATCCTCGCCCGCGCGCAAAGCGAGGCCGATCTGCTTTATGCGGTCGAGGAGGGGCTCAAATGCCGCGACCTCGCCGCCGTGGTGGGTGAAGTCGAGGCCCTGCCGCTCGCCGCGAGCCGCCGCCTGCAATTGGCCGCCGAAGCGTCCGGCGTCGCCGTCTTCGCCCTGCGCCGGCCGCGCCGCGCCTTGGGCGTGGGCGAGGAGGCGCAGCCGACCGCGGCGCTGACGCGCTGGCGTATCGCCGCGGTTCCGGCCCCGGTCCGCGCCGAGACCGCATCCGCACCCGGCCTCGGGCGGAGGGTATGGCTTGCTGAGCTCTTGCGCTGCCGCGGCGGCATGCCGGGGCGATGGCTTGTGGAGGCGTGCGATGCGACGGGTCATGTCCATCTGGCTCAGACGCTGGCCGATCGACCGGCGGCGGCGGGAGAGCGGCGGCGCGCCTTCGGCTAGGCGGCCTTTCGCGCTCGCCGTCTCGGTCGGCAACCAGCGGCTCGTCACTGCCGTCGACGACAGGGCGGCAGGTGCCGGGATCACGCCCGGCATGCCGCTCGCCGACGCGCGCGCGATCGATCCCGGGCTTGTCGTCGCCGCGGCCGATCCCGCGGGCGATGCCGCTGCGCTGGCGCGTGTTGCCTCCTGGTGCGGGCGTTGGAGCCCGTGGACGGCGCCTGTCCCGCCCGATGGCATCGCGCTCGACGTAAGCGGATCAGCCCATCTCCAGGGCGGCGAGGAGGAGCTTCTGGCCGAGGCGGTCGAGCGGCTCGGCAAGCTCGGCATCGCGGCTCAAGCCGCGATCGCACCATCCGCCGGCGCCGCCTGGGCGCTCGCACGCTTCGGCGGTGCGCGCACCGTCGTCGTGCCGCCCGATGGCACGCGCGCGGCGCTCGCGGGTCTTCCCGTTGCCGCGCTCAGGCTCATGCCGGAAACGGTGGAGATGCTGACGCGACTGGGCTTGCGTCATGTCGGCGACCTCTATCCTTTGCCGCGGCCGGCGCTGGTGCTGCGTTTTGGCGAAGGTTTGGCGCTCCGCCTCGACCAGGCGCTCGGCGCGCGCGCCGAGCCGCTCTCGCCCTTGCCACCGCCGCCCACGCGCTTCGCGCGCCGGCGCTTCGCCGAGCCGATCGCGACGCCCGATGACATTCGCGCCGCCACGGCGCTGCTGCTCGATGCGCTCTGTTGCCGCTTGGCGGAGGAGAGCACGGGCGCGCGGCGCCTTGCGCTCACGCTCCATCGCGTCGATGGTGGCGCTTGCGTCGTCGAGATCGGCACGGCGCGGGCGGCGCGCGAGCCGCGCCATCTCTTGCGTCTCTTCGACGAGCGGCTCGGCACGATCGATCCCGGCCTCGGCATCGAGGATATGATGCTCGCGGCGACACTGGCCGAGCCGCAGGGTGCGACACAGCTCGCGCTCGATCGCACGGCTGCCGCGGGCGATGCCCTGCCGGCGCTGATCGACCGGCTTACGGCGCGGCTCGGCGCCGGCGCGGTACGCCGGCCGCTTCTCGTCGAAAGCCATTGGCCCGAGCGCGCGGTGCGCCTTGCCGTACCCCTCGATCCCGCGCGCAACGCAATCCATCCGGACCGTCCGCGTCCGGTGCGCTTCCTGCCCGAGCCCGAGCCGGTCGAGGCGGTGGCGCCGGTGCCGGACGATCCGCCGCTCCTGTTCCGCTGGCGCAAGGTCATGCATCGCGTGCGCCGCGCCGAGGGGCCCGAGCGGATTGCCGGCGAATGGTGGCGCGGCGCAAAGGAGCTGCGCGACTACTACCGCGTCGAGGATGAGGATGGCCGCCGCTTCTGGCTCTACCGCGCCGGCCTCTATCGCGCCGACAAGCCGGCGCGCTGGTATCTGCACGGGGTGTTCGCGTGAGCCAGTACGCCGAGTTCGAGGTCACGAGCAATTTCTCGTTCCTGCGCGGCGCCTCGCATCCCGAAGAGCTGGTCGAGGAAGCTCAGAGCCTGGGCCTTGGCGCCATCGCCATCGCCGACCGCAACTCGCTTGCGGGCGTGGTGCGCGCCTTCCGCGCCGCGCGCGAACTGGGCATGCGCCTCGTCGTCGGCTGCCGCCTCGTGCTCGCGGACGGCACGAACCTTTTGTGCTTTCCGACCGATCGCGCCGCCTATGGCCGGCTTTGCCGCCTCCTGACGCTCGGCAAGCGCCGCGCCGAAAAGGGCGAATGCCGCCTCGTCTATGCCGATGTCGCGGCGCACGGCGCGGGGCAGGTCTTCGTGGCCCTTCCACCTGACGAAGATGACCCCCCACCCCAACCCTCCCCCTCAAAGGGGGAGGGAGTGTTGGATTTCGAAAAATTCCTCCATCGCCTCGCCGCCGATTTCCCAGGCGCCACATATCTCGCCGCGCGTCATCTCTATCGCGGCGACGATCTTGCCCGCATCGATCGCCTCGCGGGCCTGGCGGCGCGCGCGGGAGTGCCGCTCGTCGCCACCAACGATGTGCTCTATCACCGGCCCGAGCGGCGGTCGCTCCAGGACGTCGTCACGTGCATCCGTGAAGGCTCGACGCTCGCCGACGCGGGCTTTCGCCTTCTCGCCAATGCCGAGCGGCACCTGAAGCCGCCGGCCGAGATGACGCGGCTCTTCCGAGCACATCCGGATGCGGTCGAGCGCACGATGGAGATCGTGGCGCGCTGCCGCTTCAGCCTCGACGAGCTGCGCTACGAATATCCCGACGAGGCCGAGGGCGGGCTTTCGCCGCAGGAGCGGCTCGTGCGCCTCACCTGGGAGGGCGCGGCCGAGCGTTATCCCAAGGGCTTGCCCGAGAAGGTGCGCCAGCAGCTTGCGCACGAGCTGGAGCTTGTCGAGAAGCTCGCCTACGCGCCCTATTTCCTCACCGTCCACGACATCGTGCGCGAGGCGCGTTCGCGCGACATCATGTGCCAGGGGCGAGGCTCGGCGGCCAATTCCGCCGTTTGCTATTGCCTCGGCATCACCTCGGTCGATCCGGCGCGGCTCGATCTCCTGTTCGAGCGCTTCATCAGCGCCGAGCGCAACGAGCCGCCCGACATTGACGTCGATTTCGAACACGAGCGGCGCGAGGAGGTGATCCAGTACATCTATCGGAAATATGGCCGCGACCGCGCTGCACTCGCCGCCACCGTGATCCGCTACCGCTCGAAGAGCGCGATCCGCGAGGTCGGCAAGGTCCTGGGCTTGTCAGAGGACGTGACGGCGGCGCTTGCGGGCACGGTGTGGGGCTGGGGCACGGACGGGATCGCCGAGCGCCACGTGCGCGAGATGGGCATGAATCCGGCCGAGCCCACGCTGCGCCTCGCGCTCGATCTCGCGCACGAGCTGCTGGGCTTTCCGCGCCACCTGTCGCAGCACGTCGGCGGCTTCGTCATCACGCGCGGACCTTTGGAAGAGGTCGTGCCGATCGAGAACGCGGCGATGGAGGACCGCACCGTCATCGAATGGGACAAGGACGATCTCGACGAGCTCGGCATGCTCAAGATCGATGTGCTCGCGCTCGGCATGCTGACCTGCATCCGCCGCGCCTTCGACATGATCGAGCATCACAAGGGCGAGCGCCTCACGCTCGCCACGGTGCCGGCCGAAGACGCGGATGTCTATGAGATGTTGTGCCACGCCGATTCCGTGGGCGTGTTCCAGGTCGAGAGCCGGGCGCAGATGACCATGCTGCCGCGCCTGAAGCCGCGCGCGTTCTACGATCTCGTCATCGAGGTGGCGATCGTGCGGCCGGGCCCGATCCAGGGCGACATGGTGCATCCCTATCTCCGCCGTCGCTCGGGCGAGGAGCCGGTGAGCTTCCCCTCGGCCGCGCTTGCAGACGTGCTCGGCAAGACCTTGGGCGTGCCACTCTTCCAGGAACAGGCGATGCGCATCGCCATCGTCGCCGCGGGCTTCTCACCGGCCGAGGCTGACCGCCTGCGCCGCGCCATGGCGACGTTCCGCCACAGCGGCGAGATCCACCGCTTCCGTCGTCTCTTCATCGAAGGCATGACGAAGAACGGCTACGACCAGGATTTCGCCGAACGCTGCTTCCAGCAGATCGAGGGGTTCGGCGAATATGGCTTCCCGGAATCGCACGCTGCGAGCTTCGCGCTTCTCGTCTATGTCTCGGCATGGCTGAAGCGCTTTCATCCGGAGATTTTCGCGGCCGCGCTTCTCAACAGCCAGCCGATGGGGTTCTACGCCCCGGCACAGATCGTGCGCGACGCGGCCGAGCACGGCGTCGCGATCCGCGCTGTCGACGTGAACGAGAGCGATTGGGATAGCACGATCGAAGACGGCGCGCTCCGCCTTGGCCTGCGCCAAGTCAAAGGTCTGGCCGAGGCCGATGCGCAGCGCCTCGTCGCGGCGCGCCAGAAACCCTATCGCACGCCCGGCGAGCTTGCGCGCCGTGCCGACTTGAAGCGCGGCGCGCTCGAGCGGCTTGCCGCGGCCGATGCGTTCCGCTCGCTGGGGCTCGACCGGCGCCAGGCGCTGTGGGCCGTCAAGGGATTGGAGGATGAGGCGCTGCCGCTCTTCGCCGCGCTCGCAGACGACGGCGCACCTGAGCCGTCTCTGCCCGCGATGGGTTTGGGCGAGCATGTCGCGGCCGACTACGTGACGGTCGGTCTCTCGCTGAAGCGCCATCCGATGGCGCTCTTGCGACAGACCTTCGACCGCGCGCGCATCGCGCCCGCCGCGCGGCTCAAAGAGCTGCGCAACGATGGCCGCGTCAAGGTCGCCGGCCTCGTCCTCGTGCGCCAGCGCCCGTCGAGCGCCTCCGGCGTCATCTTCATGACGCTCGAGGACGAAAGCGGCGTCGCCAATCTCGTGGTGTGGCCGCCGGTGTTCGAGCGCTTCCGCCGTGCCGTCATGGCCGGGCGTCTGGTCGAATGCGAGGGCCGGCTGCAGCGCGAAGGCGAGGTGATCCACGTCATCGCCGAGCGCCTTTCCGACCGCTCGGAGCTCTTAAGCCGCCTCGCGCACGGCGCTGATATCCCGGTCGCAAGCCGCAATTTCCACTAATCAGCGCGCCGTGAGCGCCGCCGCGAGCTTGCGATAAAGCGGCCGCGGATGCGCCTCCTCGGGCGGCATGCGGTGAAGCTCACGCGCTGCCGCCGCGAGAGTCTCCAGTACCTTTCGCCGCGACGCCGCCGGAATCTTCGCGTGGCCGCCGCGATATGTCCCGAGCACCGCCTCGATCGCGAGCGGCAGGCGGCGGCCGTCGGGGCTGCCGTCGGCATGGCGATAGGGCAGCTTCCACGTCGCCGGATCGGCGGGATCGCCGACATAGGCGAAGGACGCGGCGGGGAGATGGTGCTTCGGATCGAGCGGCGCATCGGCCGCCGCGCACGGCTCCAATCCCCCGAGCAGCACGAACGCCGCTGCGAGTGTCCACACGCTCAGCGCTTTGTGAGTTCGGCAAGCCATGCGAGCGCAGCGTCGGTGCCGGCGTCCGGCGTCGCCAGATGATTGGCCGAGACGGAGATGAAGCGGTTCATCGGGTTCGCGGGCGCGAAGCGGAAGAAGCGGCTCTCGGCGTCGCGCTGCGTCGGGTCCTGGTTGCCGGCGATCCACAGGATCGGCGCTTTGAGCTGGGCGACGCTGTCGGCAATGGCGCCGCCGCCTTGCGGATCGAAGAAGCTCAGATAGATCCGCGCTGTCGTGTTGATCGCGATGGGAAAGGAGCCTCCCGCGCCGGTGTTGACGTCGGCGAAGCTGTCGGCGGTGTCGCCCTTGCCGGCCGCCATGAGCTGTTGCGCGCGCGCGACCGCGGCGGCGATCTCGGGCCGGCCCATCTTGCCGCGCGCGTCATCGGCGGGCGCGAACCCGATGACGCCCGCAAGCCCCGTGTGCCGCGCGCCATAGGAGATCGCGGCATTGCCGCCGAGGCTTTCGCCGGCGACGACGATGGCGGTGGCGCCGTCTTTCTTTAGGCCGGCGATCGTCGCATCGATCTCGGCCAGGCACTCCGCGCGCGGCTTGTCGAAGGCGCGCCGCCGCGACCAGCACATCTCCGGCACGGCGACGAGATAGCCCACGCGCTTCAGCGCCGCTAGCAGCCGTGCGCCAACGAGCTGCGCGCCCGGGGCGCCGACGCCGATCGGCAGGCCGAGCTTGCCGTGCATCAGCACGATGCCGATCTTCTCGTCTGCGCGTGCGTCCGCGGCGACAAGTATCGCGGCCATCGCCAATGCGAGGGCAACGAATCGGGTAAAGCGAAAGTGCATCTGTGCTTGACACTACCGATGCGCGCGGGACGATGAAAGGGATGAAAAAGACCCCGTGCCCTCAGCCATGACAATGGCGGGCGGATCGGCAGCATCCTGGGTCGATCAGGCGGCGGGGCCTCCGTCCGATCCGTTGCGAGAGAGAGTACGCGCGGCCTATCGCGAGGACGAGAGCGCGGCCGTCGAGCGCATTCTCGAGGCGGCCGAGATTGCGCCCTCGCTCAAAGCCCGGATCGAGGCGGCGGCAAGGAAGCTCGTGGTCGAGGCGAGGAAGCGCCGTCACGGCGCCGGCGGCATCGACATTTTCCTGTCCGAATACCGGCTTTCCTCGCAGGAGGGGATCGCGCTCCTCTGCCTTGCCGAGGCCCTCTTGCGCATCCCCGACAGCGCGACGATCGACCGCCTCATTCGCGACAAGCTCGCGCCAAGCGACTGGGCGCAGCATCTCGGCCATTCGCAATCGCTCTTCGTCAACGCGTCGACGTGGGCGCTGATGCTGACCGGCCGGCTCGTGCACGAGCCCGCCGAGCACGATTGGGGCGCGGTGCTGCACCGGCTCGTCGCGCGCTCGGGCGAGCCGATGGTGCGCCAGGCCGTGACCGCGGCGATCCGCATCCTCGCGCGCCAATTCGTGATGGGCCGCACCATTGAGGAAGCCTTGGCGCGCGCCCGCGCGCCCGAGCGGAAAGGCTATCGCCATTCCTACGACATGCTGGGCGAGGCGGCCCGTACCGCCGCCGACGCCGAGCGCTATCTCGCGCGCTACCGCGAGGCGATCGCCGCGATCGGCGCGCGCGTCAAAGGCAGCGACGTGCGCGCCGCGCCCGGTTTGTCGGTGAAGCTTTCGGCGCTGCATCCGCGTTTCGAGGAAGCGCAGCGCGCGCGCGTGCTGGCCGAGCTTGCGCCGCGCATCCTGTCGCTCGCGGCCGACGCGGCGGCAGCTGGGATCGGCCTCACCATTGACGCCGAGGAGGCGGAGCGGCTCGATCTCTCGCTCGATCTGATTGCCGCATTGGCCGCCGCGCCCGAACTCGCTGGCTGGGGGGGATTGGGCCTCGCCGTCCAGGCTTATCAGAAGCGCGCGCTGCCGCTTCTCGATTGGCTTGCCGATCTTGCGCGACGCCGGAAGCGCCGGCTCATGGTGCGGCTCGTCAAAGGCGCCTACTGGGACAGTGAGGTAAAACGCAGCCAGGAGCGCGGGCTTCCGGCCTATCCGGTCTACACGCGCAAGCTCGCGACCGACGTCTCCTATCTCGCCTGCGTCAAGCGCCTGTTCGCCGAGCCGGACGCGTTCTTTCCGCAATTCGCGACGCACAACGCGCATACCGTGGCGGCCGTGCGCGTGCTGGCCGGCAAGCGCGGCGACTTCGAGTTCCAGCGCCTCCACGGCATGGGCGATACGCTCTACGACCAGATCGTGGCGCCCGACCTGCCATGCCGTGTCTATGCGCCCGTCGGCGGGCACGAGGATCTGTTGGCATATCTCGTGCGGCGGCTGCTCGAGAACGGCGCCAACACGTCGTTCGTCAACCGCCTCGTCGATGAAAGCGCGCCGGTCGACGACATCGTGGCCGACCCGGTCGAACGGCTCGCTTCGTTAAAGCGCAAGCCGCACCCGCGCATCCCGCTCCCTGCGGCGCTCTACGAGCCCGAGCGCCGGAATTCGCGCGGGCTCGATCTTTCCGATCCCGAAACGCTGCGTGCGCTCGCTGCGTCGCTCAGCGCCGCCGAGCGCGACAGTTGGAGCGCGCTGCCGCTGATCGATGGCAAGGCGCAAGGAGGCGCCGCGCGCGACGCGCTCAACCCGGCCGACCATGCGCACGTCATTGGCAGCGTGACAGAGGCCGACGACGCGGCGGCCGCTGCGGCGCTCGCCGCCGCGCATAAGGCGGCGCCCGCCTGGGACGCGACGCCCGCCGAGGGGCGCGCCCGCATCCTCGACCGCGCCGCCGCCCTCTTCGAGGAACGCTTGCCGCATTTCACGGCGCTCATCGTGCGCGAGGGCGGCCGCATCCTGCCCGATGCGCTCTCCGAGGTGCGCGAGGCGGTCGATCACTGCCGCTACTACGCAGCGCGCCTACGCGCGGAATTCGTGCGGCCGCTTGCGCTGCCGGGCCCGACGGGCGAGCGCAACACGCTCGCGCTCCGCGCGCGCGGCGTCTTCCTCTGCATCTCGCCGTGGAACTTTCCACTCGCGATTTTCGGCGGCCAAGTCACGGCGGCGCTGGCCGCCGGCAATGCCGTCATCGCCAAGCCGGCCGAGGCGACGCCGCTCGTCGCGGCGGCCGCGGTGCGTCTCCTGCACGAGGCGGGCGTGCCAGCGGGCGCGCTCCATCTCCTTCCCGGTGATGGAGCGAAGCTGGGAGCGCGCCTCCTTTCCGACCCGCGCATCGGCGGCGTCGCCTTCACGGGTTCGACCGAGACCGCGAACATCATCGCGCGCCAGCTCGCGGCGCGCGGCGGGGCGATCTCGCCCTTCATCGCCGAAACGGGCGGGCAGAACGTGCTCATCGCCGATTCGAGCGCGCTCCCCGAGCAGCTCGTGCAGGACGTGATCGTCTCGGCCTTCGACAGCGCCGGGCAGCGCTGCTCGGCGCTGCGCACGCTCTTCGTGCAGGATGAAATCGCCGACCGCGTCATCGCCATGCTCGAGGGCGCGATGCGCGAGCTTCGGATCGGCGACCCCGCGCTCCTCGCGACCGACATTGGGCCTTTGATCGATGCTGAGGCCAAGCGCCCGCTCGAGGAGCATGCGGCGAAAATGGCCCGCGCCGGCCGCCTCATCTGCGAGCTGCCGCTGCCGCCCGGCACCGAGCGCGGCAGCTTCTTCGCGCCGCGCGCGTTCGATATCCCGTCGCTCGCGCTTCTGGAGCGCGAGGTGTTCGGCCCCATCCTTCATGTCATTCGCTGGAAAAGCGACCGGCTCGATGAGGTGATCGAAGCGGTCAACGCGACCGGCTACGGCCTCACCTTCGGCATCCACAGCCGCATCGACGAAACCGTGCGCTACGTGACCGAGCGTGTGCGCGCCGGCAACCTCTATGTCAACCGCACGATGATCGGCGCCGTCGTCGGCGTGCAGCCGTTCGGCGGCGAGGGACTTTCCGGCACCGGGCCGAAGACCGGCGGCCCGCATTATCTCCATCGCTTCGCGACCGAGCGCGTGCTGTCGATCGACACGACGGCCTCGGGCGGCAACGCGAGCTTGCTCTCGCTCGCCGACGACGAGGACTAGGGGTCACGCCCGCCGAACGCTATATTGGCGTCATGCCGCGCGATATCGTGCCGTCCGTCTGCCCGCACGATTGCCCGAGCGTTTGTGCGCTCGAGGTCGAGCGTCTCGACGAGCGGACGATCGGCCGCGTCCACGGCGCCGATCGCGGCTACACCGCCGGCGTCGTCTGCGCCAAGGTCGCGCGCTATGCCGAGCGCCAGCATCATCCCGAGCGGCTGGCAAAGCCGCTTCGGCGCGTCGGCGCCAAGGGCGAGCGGCGCTTCGAGCCGATCTCGTGGGACGATGCGCTCGACGCGGTCGCCGAGGCCTTCACCCGCGCCGCACAGAAATACGGCAGCGAAACGGTGTGGCCGTTCTTCTATGCCGGCACCATGGGGCTCGTGCAGCGCGACGGCATCGAGCGCTTCCGCCACGCGCTGCGCTATTCGCGCCAGCACTCGACTTACTGCAACACGCTGTCGGATGCAGGCTGGATGGCCGGGGCAGGCGCCAAGCGCGGCACCGACGCGCGCGAGATCCCGAAGTCCGATCTCGTCGTCATGTGGGGCGGCAATCCGGTCGCGACGCAAGTCAACCTGATGAGCTGGATCTCGCGGGCGCGGAAGGAGCGCGGCGCGCCCTTCGTCGTGGTCGATCCTTATCGCACTCCGACGGCCGAGGTCGCCGACATCCATCTGATGCCGCGGCCGGGAACCGACGGCGCGCTCGCCTGCGCCGTCATGCATGTCCTCTTCAAGGAGGGCCACGCCGACCGTGCCTATCTCGCGCGCTACACCGACGGCGCCGATGCGCTCGAGGCGCACGTGGCAGCGCGCGATCCCGCCTGGGCCGCGGCCATCACCGGCATTCCCGCCGCGGAAATCGAGTCCTTCGCGCGCCTATACGGCCGCACCAAGCGCAGCTTCCTCCGCCTCGGCTTCGGCTTCTCGCGCAGCCGCAACGGCGCCGCGCAAATGTTCGCCGCGAGCTGCCTGCCCGCCGTTACGGGCGCCTGGCAGTACGAGGGCGGCGGCGCGCTCTATGGACAGGGCGGTTTGTTCTGGGCGCTCGACCGCACGCTCATCGAGGGGCTCGACGTGCGCGATCGCTCGCTCCGCATCTTCGACCAGTCGCGCATTGGCTCGATCCTCACGGGTGACCGGCGCGATCTGGGCGATGGGCCGCCCGTCACGGCGATGCTGGTGCAGAACACGAACCCGATGGTGGTGGCACCCGAGACGGCGAAGGTGCGGGCCGGCATGGCGCGCGAAGATCTGTTCCTGTGCGTCCACGAGCAGTTCCTGACCGAGACCGCGGCCATGGCCGACATCGTGTTGCCGGCGACGACGTTCCTCGAGCACGACGACATCTATACGGCCGGCGGTCACACCTATCTGCAGATCGCGCGCAAGGTGGTCGAGCCTTTTGCCGAGGCGCGGCCTAACCATTTCGTGCATTGCGCGCTGGCGAAGCGCCTGGGCGCCCGCCATCCCGGCTTCGAGATGAGCGAGTGGGAGATCATCGACCGCTCGCTCGCGCGCTCGGGCCTGCCGGACGCCGCGACGATCCATGCGCAAGGCGGCCACGACATGGCGCCGCCGTTCGCGACAGCGCATTTCCTCGACGGCTTCGGCCACGGGGACCGGCGCTTCCATTTCCGCGCCGACTGGTCGTCGATCGGGCCGGAATTCCGTGCCCTGCCCGCGCTTCCCGACCATGTCGCGGTGATCGACGCGGCGACGCCCGAGCATCCCTTCCGCATGATCGCGCCGCCGGCGCGCTCGTTCCTCAACACCTCGTTCAACAACATGGCCTCGGGTGTCGCGCGCGAGGGTCGGCCGAGCGTGCGCATCCATCCCGACGACCTCCGCGATCTTGCGCTCGCCGATGGCGCGCGCGTGCGGCTCGGCAACAGGAACGGCAGCGTCGTCCTCCACGCGCAGGCCTTTGCGGGCGTGCAGCGCGGCGTGCTCGTGGTCGAGGGCATCTGGCCCAACGGCGCGTTCGTCGAGGGGACGGGCATCAATACCTTGACGAGCGCCGAGCCGGGTTTGCCGAACGGTGGCGCCTGCTATCACGATACGGCGGTGTGGCTCCGCACGGAGTGAGCGCGCGGGGTGGAGACGGGCCGCCGCCATCGCCATATAATCCTTGTGATGGACGACAAGCCCGATCCGAAGCAGGTTCCGGCGGCGGCCAAAAATGCCGAGGTCGACGCGTTCCTGCGCCAGGTGGCGGCGATGCCGACGGCGCGGCCGGCCTCGGGACGCGGGCGGCTCGTCTTCGCGCTCGACGCGACCGCGAGCCGCGAGCCGACATGGGATCGCGCCTGCAAGCTGCAAGGTGAAATGTTCGAGGCGACGTCGTCCTTGGGCGGGCTCGAGGTGCAGCTCGTCTATTACCGCGGCTTCGACGAATGCAAGGCCAGCCGCTGGCTCACGACGGCCCCCGAGCTCCACCGCGCCATGCGCGCCGTGTTCTGTGTCGGCGGCCAGACGCAGATCGCGCGTATCCTCGCGCATGCGGCCAAGGCCGCGCGCGCCGGCCAGGTGAGCGCGCTCGTGTTCGTCGGCGACGCCATGGAAGAGCCGCTCGACGAGTTGATCGGCCTCGCCGGCGAGCTGGCGCTTCTCAACGTCCCAGCCTTCATTTTCCACGAGGGCGGCGATCCGATCGCGGCGCGCGCCTTCAAACAGATCGCGAAGGTGACGCGCGGCGCCTATTGCCCGTTCGATTCTGCAAGCGCCGAGCAGCTGCGCGCGCTCCTGGGCGCGGTCGCGGCTTACGCGGCCGGCGGGCGGCGTGCGCTCGCCGATTACGGCAAACGCACCGGCGGCGCTGCGTTGCTGCTGACGCAGCAGCTCGGCGGCACCTGAGGAGAAAGGCGGAGGACGGCCTTGCCCTTTCTGATCGGCGGCATCCTCATTCTTCTTATGCTGCTCGTGGCGGGCCACGTCTTCGTCAACGCCGACCCGAAAAAGCTCGGACAGTTTCTGCGCTGGTTCCTGCTCAGCCTTGCGGCGCTGGGTGCGGGCGCGATCCTCGTGCTGCTGATCGCGACGGAGCGGCTGGGTCCGGCGCTGGCGCTCGTCGGGTTTCTCGCGCCCGTGCTGCTTCGCGGCAAGCGCGTGTGGCGACGCTGGCAGTCCACGGCGGGCCCGTCGCCTGGTTCGGTCTCCGAGATCGAAACCGAATTCCTGCGCATGCAGCTCGATCACGACACGGGCGCGATGCGCGGCACCGTGCGGCGCGGCGCCTATGCCGGGCGCCGGCTCGACGAGCTGACGGAGACCGAGCTCGTCGCTTTGTGGCGCGAGTGCCGTATCGGCGACGAAGCCTCGGCACGGCTCATGGAGAGCTATCTCGATCGATTCGATGCGAACTGGCGCCAGGCCGCCGGCAATGCTGGAGGCGCCGGCCCGCGCGCGACCTCGGACACTATGACGCGCGAGGAGGCCTACGCGATTCTCGGGCTCGACTCGGGCGCCGATGCCGCCGCCATCAAGAAGGCGCACCGCGATCTTATGATGAAGCTGCATCCCGACCAGGGCGGAACGACCTATCTCGCCGCCAAGATCAATCGCGCAAAGGAAATCCTGCTGGGCTAGGCCCCAAGGTGTAATTATGAAAGCTTAACGCATCTGGTATATCTATCGTGCGGAAGCGGTCCTACCGCTGTCGCGCCGCGCGAGACGGGGAACAAATTCTAGATCAACCCGTTATCCGCTCGGCCCTCTATCCCTTTCCGGTCGCGAAGGAAGCGTCATGACGCAGGTTCGCAAAGCCGTGTTTCCGGTGGGCGGACTGGGTACGCGGTTCCTGCCCGCGACCAAGTCCATGCCCAAGGAAATGCTGCCCGTCGTCGACAAGCCGCTCATCCAGTATGCCGTTGAAGAGGCGCAGGCCGCGGGCATCGAGGAGTTCATCTTCGTCACCGGGCGCTCGAAAAGTGCGATCGAGGACCATTTCGATCATTCCTACGAGCTCGAAGAGACGTTGAAGGGCCGCAACAAGCAGGCGCAATTCGAGGCGGTCACGTCCTGGCTGCCACAGCCGGGCCAGATCGCCTACACCCGGCAGCAGGAGCCGCTCGGGCTCGGCCATGCCGTTCTGTGCGCGCGCCATCTCGTCGGCGACGAACCGTTCGCAGTTCTTCTCGCCGACGATCTCATCCTTGCCGACAAGGCCTGCCTCAGACAGATGATCGATGCGCACAAGAAGTTGCGTGGCAACTACGTGGCGGTCATGGATGTGCCGCGCGAGCATACCAACCGCTATGGGATTCTTGATGTCGAAAATGATGACGGGCACCTCGTCAGGGTGAAGGGAGTTGTCGAGAAGCCCGAGCCGGCGAAAGCCCCCTCGACGCTCAGCATCATCGGCCGCTACATCCTCGAGCCTGAAGTATTCGAGCACCTGACGCGCACGCCGCGCGGCGCCGGCGGCGAGATCCAGCTCACCGATGCGCTGGCGCAGATGATCGGCAGCAATCAGCGCCCGTTCATGGGGCTGCGCTTCGACGGCCGACGCTTCGATTGCGGCGACAAGGTCGGCTGGCTCCAGGCGAACATCGCCTTCGCACTAGCGCGTTCCGACATGACGCGCGAAGTGCGGCGCATTCTGTCCGACTATTGCTGAGCGGCGACGGGACGCGGGCGATGGCGGAAGGTTCTGGCGCGGGCCACCGGTTCGATCCAACCATTCTGCGCGAATACGATATCCGCGGCGTCGTCGGCGAGACGCTCGCGCCCGCCGATGCGCGTGCGATCGGCCGCAGCTTCGCAGCCATTCTCGGAGAGGCCGGCGGGCGACGCGTCGCTGTCGGCTATGACGGGCGCCTGAGCTCGCCGGAGCTCGAGGCGGCGCTTGTCGACGGGCTCGCGGCGGGCGGCATCGACGTGACGCGCGTCGGCCTTGGACCGACGCCGATGCTCTATTTCGCCGCCAACACGCTGCCGGTCGACGGCGGGATCATGGTGACCGGCTCGCACAACCCGCCGACCCACAACGGCTTCAAGTTGATGCTCGGCCGCAAGTCCTTCTTCGGCGCCGACATCCAACGGCTCGGCAAGATCGCGGCCGCCGGACACTTTCCCGAAGGGCACGGCAGTGTCGGCGAGCAGAGCGTGTTCGAGGCCTATGTGCAGCGCCTCGTCGCCGATTACCGCGGCGGCCGCGAGCTGCGCGTCGCGTGGGATGCTGGAAACGGCGCTACGGGCGAGGCGCTGAAGCGATTGACCGAGCTTCTCCCGGGCCACCATATCCGGCTCAACGACACCATAGACGGGCGTTTCCCCGCGCATCACCCCGATCCGACGGAGGTCAAGAATCTGGTCCAGCTTCAGGAAGCGGTGGCGCGCGAAAGATGCGACCTCGGCATCGCCTTCGACGGCGACGGCGACCGCATCGGCGTGATCGACGGCAAGGGCCGCATCCTGTGGGGCGACCAGTTCATGGTGATCCTGGCGCAGGAAGTCATCGCCGCGCGGCCAGGCGCCACCATCATCGCCGACGTCAAGGCAAGCCAGGTGCTGTTCGACGAGATCGCGCGCATGGGCGGCAAGCCGTTGATGTGGCGCACCGGCCATTCGCTCATCAAGAGCAAGATGGCGGAGCTCGATGCGCCGCTCGCCGGCGAGATGAGCGGCCATATCTTCTTTGGCGACCGCTATTACGGCTACGACGATGCGCTCTATGCCGCGGTGCGGCTCTTGGGCATTGTGGCGCGAAGCTCCGAGAGCATCGCCGACATGCGCGACCGCCTGCCGGTGGTCGTCAATACGCCCGAGCTGCGTTTTCCCTGCCCAGAGGACCGTAAGTTCGCCGTCATTGACGAGGTGCGCGCGCGTCTGCGGCAGGCCCGCGCCGAGATGGCCGATATCGATGGCGTCCGCGTCAAGACGGGGGACGGCTGGTGGCTCTTGCGCGCGTCGAACACGCAGGACGTACTGGTGGCGCGCGCCGAGGCTCGGGACGAGGCCGGACTCGCACGGCTCAAGGATCTGTTGTCGTCCGAATTGCGCGCGAGCGGCATGACGCCGCCCTCGTTCTAGCCCCTAGACAGAACCGCTTCGTCTAGTTCGCCGCCACCTGCTGCGCGGCGCCGGGCGCAATAACCGCGCAGCTCTTGCGCTTCTTGTGCAGCTCGCGGCACGCGAGCTCCGCTTCGTGATGGTTGAAATGGACGATGCGCGCCCGGTAGACCTGTTCCTTGTCGGTGTGCGAGGGAGCCAGCACCTCGACCACTCGGCCCTTCATCGCCGGGATCCGCTGCAGCGCCAACTCGCCGGCATGCTCAGCCATGTCGCGCTGCATATAGGCGCCCACCTGGATGCTCCAGCCGTCGATCGCCTTGGCGTTGCGCGCATGCGGTGCCGGCTGCGCCACCGTTCGGGTCGCGGCGTGGGCCTTGCCGACGGGCGACATCGCGGCGATGGCACGCTTGGCGAGGCTCGCCGGCGCGTCTTCGGGGGCCGCGTCGTCCGCGACTTCGGTCTCGTTGCCGGTGCGGGCGAAGGAGCTGTTCAGTAGCGCGGCCATTTGCAGGTCGCGCGAATGCGCCGATTCGCCGCCCATCACCACCGCGAAGAGACGATGGCCGTCGCGCACCGCCGAGGCGGCGAGGTTGAAGCCCGAGGCGCGGATATATCCGGTCTTGATGCCGTCCATGCCGGGGAAGCTGTGCATCAGGTGGTTGTGGTTCGAATAGCTGACCCCGTTGAAGGAGAACTCCTCGGTCGCGAACCACGGATATTCCTTCGGGAAATCCCGGTAGAGCGAGAGCGCGAGGGTGGCGAGGTCGCGCGCCGTGGTCACGTTGTCGGGATTGGGCAGGCCCGAGGCATTGGCGAAATTCGTATGGCTCATGCCGAGCGCGTGGGCCTCGGCAGTCATGCGCTGGGCGAAGGCCGGCTCGCTGCCTGCGATGTTCTCCCCGATCACCACGGCGGCATCATTGGCCGAATGGGTGATGACCGCGAAGATCAGATCGTGCAATGGCACCGTCTCGCCGGGCTTCAGATCGAGCTTCGACGGCGCCTGCTCGGCGGCATGAGCGCTGACCGTGAAGCGCTGCTGGAGACTGAGCGTCCCGCTCTCGAGCCCTTTGAAGGTGAGATAGAGCGTCATCATCTTGGTCAGCGACGCCGGATAGTTCTGAGCGTCCGGCTCGTGCTGGGCGAGGACGCGGCCGGTATCGGCATCGATCACGATCGAGGAGTAGCCGGCGCTGGCTGGCCTCGCGTGGCAAGCGATGGCGAGCACCGCGACGGCGGCGAGCGTCCGGACGGCGAAGCGGCGAAACCCCAATTTACTCATGAACGTTCCATCCGAAAGTCTTACGCCCTTGGAGGACAGGGCAATTCAATGCTCAAGAGATTAAATAAACGCTGGATTTCCTGTCCAGTTTTTCGTGTTCGTTGCGCGCCGGCGGTTGCCCCATCCTCCGCCGCGTCCGATCGATATTGCAATGCAATATCACGGTTGAATCGAGCCAGTAAAGCGCGTATAGGTGATGTTGCATTGCAATATTGAGCGTCTTCGACGAGGACAAGTCCATGGCGGCGAAACCGAAGAAGCACTCTCTCCCCGTAGAGCCGGTGTCCTACGCATCGGCTCCCGTCCCCGCGGCGAAGCCGCTATTGGCGCCCATCAGCCTCGAATCGCTGGCTGGTTTCGGGCGCGAAAATCTGGCGGCCATGACCAAGGCCAATCTCGCGCTCAGCTCGGGAATGCAGGCCATGAGCGAGGAGTTTTTCGACCTGGCGCAGCAATCTTTCGCCAGTGCCGCCAAGACCGCCTCGGCGCTGCTCGCTGCCAAGACCCTCGACGAGGTGGTCGAGTTGAGCAGCGCGCATGCGTGCGCGAGCCTGCAGGACTTGGCCGCGCGCTCGGCCAAACTGGGCGAAATGGGCGTCAGCATCGCGAGCGAGGCGTTGGCCCCGTTTGTGGCGCGCGGCGCCCTCGCCTGATACGGACGCCACGCTAGGTCACGGAATCGGTTGCCCGGACCCGCTGAAGTTCTTACCCTTTAGGGTAAGAATTAACGCGGCGGGGCCATGGCGGACTACCGGTTCTATCGCTTGTCTGCTGGGCGCATCCTGGACGCGGAAGTGCGGGACTGCGCCAGCGACGAAGAGGCGCACCGCTCCGCGCGCGACATTCTCGAGGCGGCGACGGCGATTTGCGACGCGATCGAAATCTGGCAGCTCGCCCGCCTCGTCGGCACGGTCAGGCGGACGGATCCGCCGCAAGCGGCTTAGGCGCGTGCGCATCCGAGTTCGCCCGGCGTTAGCGAAGCGCTGCGACAGTGGCCGGACACTGAGGCGCGGCCGGCCGCGAAAGCACTTCCCCAGAGGCGCGTCGTGCCAATATGATGGTTCGTTTGGACCCGGTTGAGCTGATCGTGCTGCGATGAGCGACGTTGAAAAGCGCAATGGCAGCGAGGGACCGGCCACGGGGGTGATCGTCAAGGCCAAGCCGAAGACGAAGAAGCCCTCGATGTATAAGGTCCTGATGCTGAACGACGACTACACGCCGATGGAGTTCGTCGTCCATATCCTCGAGCGCTTTTTCAACAAGACGCGCGAGGAGGCGACGCGCATCATGCTTCACGTTCATCGCCGCGGCGTTGGCGTCTGCGGGGTCTATACTTACGAGGTCGCCGAGACCAAGGTGACCCAGGTCATGGATTTCGCCCGGCAGCACCAGCATCCGCTGCAATGCACCTTGGAGAAGGACTGATCGGGAAGCACTTTTGTAACGTAAACGGAATGGCCCTGTTGGAGTAGGAATAGGCGTGCATGCTATCGCGCAACCTTGAAAAGACCCTCCACCGCGCCCTCGCTTATGCCAATGAGCGGCGGCACGAATATGCCACGCTCGAGCACCTGCTCCTGGCGCTTACCGAGGACCAGGATGCATGCGCCGTCCTGCGCGCCTGCACCGTCGACATAGAGAAGCTCCGGCGCGAGCTGATCGCCTATGTGGACAACGAGCTCGGCAACCTTGTTTCGGCCCATGCCGAGGACTCGAAGCCGACCGCGAGCTTCCAGCGCGTGCTGCAGCGCGCCGCCATCCACGTCCAATCCTCCGGCCGCGAGGAGGTGACCGGCGCCAACGTGCTCGTCGCCATGTTCGCCGAGCGCGAGAGCCACGCCGTCTATTTCCTGCAAGAGCAGGACATGACGCGGTTCGACGCCGTCAACTACATCTCGCACGGCATCGCCAAGGCCCCGGGCCGCTCCGAGCAGCGCCGCGTGCACGGCGCCGAGGAAGAAGAGCGGACCGAGAAGCAGCAAAAGCGCGGCCACGACGCGCTCGATGCTTATTGCGTCAACCTCAACAAGAAGGCGAGGAGCGGCAAGATCGATCCGCTGATCGGCCGCGAGCAGGAGGTCGACCGCACCATCCAGATCCTGTGCCGCCGCTCCAAGAACAACCCGCTTTATGTGGGCGATCCGGGCGTCGGCAAGACGGCGATCGCCGAGGGTTTGGCGCGCCGCATCGTCCAGCGCCAGGTGCCGGAGGTGCTGCAGAACGCCACCATCTATTGCCTCGACATGGGCGCGCTTTTGGCCGGCACGCGCTATCGCGGCGATTTCGAGGAGCGGCTCAAGGCCGTCATCTCCGAGCTCGAAGCGATGACCGGGGCCATCCTGTTCATCGACGAGATCCACACCGTGATCGGCGCCGGCGCCACGAGCGGCGGCGCGATGGATGCCTCGAACCTGCTGAAGCCTGCGCTCGCCAGCGGCAACATCCGCTGCATCGGCTCGACCACTTACAAGGAATACCGCAACTACTTCGAGAAGGACCGCGCGCTCGTCCGCCGCTTCCAGAAGATCGACGTCAATGAGCCGACGGTCGAGGACGCGGTGAAGATCCTGCGCGGGCTCAAGCCCTATTACGAGCGCCACCACAAGGTGCGCTACACCGGCGAGGCGTTGCGCGCGGCGGTCGAGCTGTCGCACCGCTACATCGGCGACCGCAAGCTGCCCGACAAGGCGATCGACGTGATCGACGAGGTCGGTGCGGCGCAGATGCTCCTCCCCGAGAATCGCCGCCGCAAGACCATCACTCACCGCGAGGTCGAGGCGATCGTCGCAACGATCGCGCGCATTCCTCCGAAGAGCGTCTCGACCGACGACAAGGAGGTCCTGAAGAACCTCGATCGCGATCTCAAGACGATGGTGTTCGGCCAGGACAAGGCGATCGACGCGCTAACCGCGGCGATCAAGCTTGCCCGCGCGGGCTTGCGCGAGCAGGAGAAGCCGATCGGCTCATATCTCTTCTCCGGCCCGACCGGCGTCGGCAAGACCGAGGTCGCGCGCCAGCTCGCCCGTACTCTCGGCATCGAGCTCACGCGCTTCGACATGTCGGAATACATGGAGCGGCACACAGTCTCGCGGCTGATCGGCGCGCCCCCGGGCTATGTCGGCTTCGACCAGGGCGGGCTCCTCACCGACGCGGTCGATCAGCATCCGCACTGCGTCCTGCTGCTGGACGAGATCGAGAAGGCGCATCCCGATCTCTTCAACATCCTGCTGCAGATCATGGATTACGGCAAACTCACCGACCACAACGGCAAGACGGTGGATTTCCGCAACGTCATCCTGATCATGACGACGAACGCGGGCGCGGCCGATCTTGCGAAGCCCGCGATCGGCTTCGGCAGCGACGTGCGCATCGGCGAGGATGAAGATGCGATCAACCGCATGTTCACGCCGGAGTTCCGCAACCGGCTCGACGCCATCATCTCGTTCTCGCCCTTGGCGCCCGAGACGATCGGCCGCGTCGTCGACAAGTTCATCCTCCAGCTCGAGGAGCAGCTTGCCGATCGCAACGTCACGATCGAGCTCGACGATGGCGCGCGGCAGTGGCTCGCGGAAAAGGGCTACGACAAGCTCTTCGGTGCGCGGCCGCTGGCGCGCATCATCCAGGAGCACGTCAAGAAGCCGCTGGCGGAAGAGCTGCTGTTCGGCAAGCTGCAGAAGGGCGGCATCGTGCGGGTGAAGCGCGAAGACGATAAGCTCACCTTCACCTTCATCGAACAGCCGGGCCCGCGGCTACCGGCGCCGAAGGAACCCGAATACGTCGAGTGACGCACGCCGCCGCCGCGACGCCGCGTAGCGTCGATATCGAGCACGCTATTCGATCACCTCGTCGGCGCCCGCGAGCACCGATTCCGGCATGTCGAGGCCGAGAGCCTTCGCCGTCTTCATATTTATGATGAACTCGAACTTCGTGGGGAGCTGGACCGGCAGGTCCGCCGGGTTGGCGCCCTTGAGGATGAGGTCGATGTAAGCGGCCGCACGCCGGAATAGGTCCGGCGCATTGTTTCCGAACGAAGCGAGCCCGCCGCTTTCCGCGAAATAGCGATCGCCATAGACCGCGGGGAGTCGATGCTTCGCCGCGAGCGCGGCGATGAGGTCACGGTTGCCGAGTGTTACGGCATGCGGCGCGACGATAAGGCCGCCCTGCTGCGCGGCGGCGAAATTGGTGATGACACGCTCGATGTCGGCGCCGTTCCGCACAGCCAGCGCCGTAAACTCGATCTTGAATGTTGGCGCGGCGCCTTCGGCCGCGTGCATGAAGCCCACGTTGGGAGCCGCGTCCGGATCGAAAATGAATCCGACGCGCCTGACCTTTGGCGCGATCTCGGTAAGTACCTGGAGCCATTTTGCGCCGACCGAGTTTTCAAAATTGGCGAAGCCGGTCAAGTTTCCGCCCGGGCGGGAAAGACTCGCGGCAAAGCCGCTGCCGATCGGGTCGCCGACGAAAGCGAATACGATCGGTATGGTCCGGGTTTCCTGCTGCAGGATTGCCGTGACCTGATTGGTGCTCGGAATGATGACGTCGGGCTTCAACTCGATCAGCTGCTTGGCAAACGTGCGGGCGGCGACCGGGTCGGCGCCCGCCCAGCGAAAGTCGATGCGTATGTTGCGGCCCTCCTTCCAGCCTACGCGCTCCAATCCTTCGCGTAGGGCGACGACATTGGCCTGTGCCTGTATGTCGCCTTCCGGGTAGCCCATCAGCACGCCGATCCGACGCATGGGCGCGTCTTGCTCGGCGCGGGCTGAAAATGGCGCCGACGCTGTGCCGATGGCGAGCGCCGCCAAGAAATTCCGTCGCCTCATGCGGTCCCCCTCGGCGTGGCACCCGACCCAAATCAAGGTAACGAAACTTTGACAGTACTCAACAGCGGTCACACCTCCTGTCGCCGAAGGGTGTGATTATTCCGCCGTTTCACACTTGAACGGCGAAAGCGCTTCCTCGAGCGCCTCGATCTCGTGCTCGACCGCATGGCGCTCGCGCACGAGGAAATCCTCGACCGCGCGCTGGAATCCGGCATCGCGGATCCAGTGCGCGCTGTAGGTCGCGCACGGCAGGTATCCGCGCTGGATCTTGTGCTGGCCTTGCGCGCCGGCCTCGACGCGCTTCAAGCCGCGCGCGATCGCGAAGTCGATGGCGCGGTAGTAGCACGCCTCGAAATGCAGGAATGGGAAATCGCCGACGCAGCCCCAGTTGCGGCCATAAAGCGTCTCCGTGCCGATGAGATTGAGGGCTCCGGCGACATAGCGGCTGCCTTGGCGCACCATGACGAGCGCCACCCGGTCGGCCATGCGCGCGCCCAGAAGGTCAAAGAACTCGCGCGTCAAATAGGCCGAGCCCCATTTCCGGTCGGATGTCGACATGTAGAAGCGGAAGAACGCATCCCAATGCTTCTTCTCGATGGCGCTTCCGGTCAGTGTCTCGATCTCGAGCCCGCCGGCCATGGCGTCGCGCCGCTCGCGCCTGATCTGCTTGCGCTTCCTTGAGGTAAGCGCCTCGAGGAAATCGTCGAAGTCGCGATAGCCGTTATTTTCCCAGTGGAACTGCCGGCCGATGCGCTGGAGGAAGCCCGCCTGGCCGAGCCGCTCCCATTCGGCTTCGGTCGGGAACGTCACGTGGAGCGATGACACTTTCCGTCGCCGCGCCACCTCGACCAGCGCCGCGACCAGAAGATCGGCGCAGTCGGGCGTGGCGGCCGGGTGGAGGAGGAGACGCGGACCGGTCGCCGGCGTGAACGGCACGCACGCCTGGAGCTTCGGGTAATAGTGCCCGCCCGCGCGCTCCAGCGCCGAGGCCCAGCCGTGGTCGAAGACGTACTCGCCGTAGGAGTGGCTTTTGAGATAAAGCGGCACGGCGCCGAGGAGTTGGCCCTCGCCGTTCTCGAGCAGCAGGTGCTGCGGCAGCCATCCGGTTCGCGCCGTGGCTGAGCCCGACGCTTCGAGCGCTTCGAGGAATGCGTGGCTGAGGAACGGGTTTTCGGGCCCGGCGCAAGCATCCCACGATGCCGCCGGAACATCGGCGAGCTTTTCCACCATGCGCACGCTCAAGCGTTCGCCGCCGTCGGCCATGCGTCCTCGCCTTTCGCTCAATCCTGCGCCGCCCCGAAGCATACTCGTCCGGGGCGCCGCCGCGAAAGCGCCGCAATCGCCTTTTATGGAGTCGCCATGAGCTTTCGCTCCGCCATCCTCGCGCTGGTGCTGTGTCTCCTTGGGGCGGCACCGCAATCGCACGCGGCGCTCTTAGGCGACGCCGCGGTGCCCTATCGCGCCGAGCGCACTGTCACCGTCGACGGGCGTACCTATTCCGGCGCGGTCGAGTCCACGCCCGGCCATCAGCGTCACGAGCAGGACCTGCTTGGCATGCACGACGTGTTCCTGCTCGACACTGCGGCGGCCAAGGGCTTTCTCGTGCTGCCGTCGGTCAAGACCTATGTCGAGTTCCCGTTCCCGCCGCTCATGGCGGAGCTCGATTCCGAGGATTTATTGAGCGACCCGGTCGGACAGGAGAAGGTTGCGGGTGTCTCCGCCACGAAATACCGGGTCGATCACAGGGCGGCTGACGGCAGCCACGCCAAGGGGTTTCTCTGGCTTGCGCGCGGCGGCATCCTGGTCAGGCTCCAGGTGATGATAATGCGCGCCCATGACGGAAGGCCGATGCAGATCGAGATGGAGCTGTCGCATCTCGTGACGGGTCCGGTCGATCCCGCGCTCTTCATCCTGCCGCAGGGCTTTGCGCGCCTTCCAGCCGGCGCGCTTGGCCCGCTCCTCGGCGGCAAGCCGCCTTCCTGAGCCTGGCCTTTAGGCTTGTCCCCTCCGCACGCGCTCCGGCGAAAATGGAGCGCGGCGGATACGGTCGCCGGTGGCGTCGAAGATCGCGTTGCCGATCGCCGCTGCGATCGGCCGGGTCGAGGGTTCGCCGGCGCCCGACGACGGCGCGTCGCGGCGATCGAGCAGCACGATGTCGATCTGCTCTGGCGCGTCCGTGATGTCGAGGATCGGATAGGTTTTCCAATCGACGCTCGTCACCTTGCGCGTATCGAACCTAACCTCCTCGTGGATCGAGCGGCTGGTCCCTTGTACGACATTGCCCTCGATCGTGTTGCGCAGGAGACCGGGATTGACGATGCGGCCGCAATCGTGTGCGACAGTGGCGCGCACGACCCGCACCTTGCCGGTGCGGCGGTCCACTTCGACCTCGACGGCGGCGGCGACGATGGTCGGGTGCCGCAGCGTATAGGCGAAGCCGCGGCCGCGCACGAGATCGGCGCTGTCGTTTCTATGCGTTGACGCGACACGGCTCTGCCACCCGAATTTCTGTGCTGCCGCCTGAACCACCTCCCGGTCGCGTCCCGGCGGCAAATGCCGGAGCCTGAATTCGACCGGATCGGCGCCAGCCGCGAACGCGACTTCGTCGATGAACGATTCGTGCGCGAAGCACACTTGCGGTCCGCACGGATCGCGCATGTGCGCGGTCCTCAGCGGCGACGCGCGGTCGAGCAACGGCGGAATCGTTTCCCATGCCTGGAGGATGTTCGGAATTTCGTACGCGTGCTCGGGATGGCCGAACCCGTCGAGCGAATGGAGCGGCACACCCCAGGTCATGCCGATCAGGCTATGGGCCGGTTCCGATTCGTTGCTGTTGATGTCGACCCGCGAGAAGCCCTTGCTCTCGAAATGGTAGGCGACGAGCTTGCCGTTGCCATCGAGGCCGGCGCGGCCGCGGTGGATCGAGGCGGGCGCCTTCGGATCCCAGCCGATGCCTTCGGCCCGCATTCCCTGCACGCGCACCGGCCGGCCAACGATCTGCGACAGGACCGCGGCCTCGAGCGCGGCGTCGCCGGCGTCGTTGCGGCCATAGGAGCCGGGCCCGGTGCGCCAGATCGCGCGGACCTTGTCGACGGGAATGTCGAGGATCGCGGCCACCCCGTCGCGTGCGTAGTGCGGCTTTTGCGAGCCGGTCCAGATCGTGACGGCGCCGTCCTTGAACGAGGCGACGGCGCAGGCAGAGCCCATGCTGGCGTGCGACTGGAACGGCCATTCGTAGTCCGCCTCGACGCGCTTTGCCGCGCCGGCGAGCGCCGCCTCGACATCGCCGCGCTTCTGGTTTTTGTCTTCGTCGCGCTTGCGTGTCGCCGACTTGCGGATGTGATCGTAGAGCTCCTCCTGCGATGCGAAGACGGGTGCGGGCTCGGACCATTTCGCCTTGAGCGCTGCGCTGGCGCGAACGGCATTCCATTCCTTCTCGGCGACGACGGCGAGAAAGCCGTTCTTCGCGACAACGCGGACGCCCGCGATGCCGCGCGGCGACTCCTCGTCCACCGCGACGAGGGTGGCCCCGGCAACCGGCGGGCGGATCACGCGCGCATGCAGCATCCCCGGCACGCGCACGTCGGTCACGTATTCGTGCCGCGCGAACACTTTCGCGGCGACGTCGCGGCGCGGCGGCGAAGTGCCGATCACCTTGTAGCCGGCAGGATCTTTGAGCGGCGCCTTGCTGTCGATGTCGAGATCGTTGCCGAGCTTGCCGTTCCACGGCACTTGCAGCTCGAAATAGCCGCCGCCGATCAGCTTGCCATAGCTGACGCTCTTGCCGTTGCCGGAGACGACGCCATCCGCAACGCTGAGTTGGTCAGGGGCCGCGCCGAGACGCTTTGCCGCCATGGCAAGAAGTGCCTGGCGCGCTTCGGCCGCGGCGTGCCGCATCGCCTGGCCGCCTTTGAAGATGCCGGTGCTGCCGCTGGCGCCGCCTTGGTTGATTGTGGCCGCCGTGTCGCCCATCACCACAGCTACCTTGTCGGCCGGCAGGTCGAGCTCTTCGGCGACGATCTGCGCGATGCCGACGTCGGTCCCTTGGCCGCCGTCGATCTTGCCGAAATAAGCCGTGACGGCTCCGTTCTCGTGCACGGCGAGATAGCTGTCGAGCCGGCGCGGATCGAGCGGAGGCCTGCCTTTGCCGCCCCGCATGACGCCTTGCGTCTGAGCAAGAGCGGGAACCGTGAAGCTCACCACGAGCGCGCCCGACCCGGCGAGGATGGCACGGCGATTGACCTCGGTCATCGTCATCGCGTCCTCCCTCAAGCCTGCGCCGCGCGCTTCACTGCGCGCAGAATCGCCACGTGCGTGCCGCATCTACATTTGAGGCCGCTCAGCCCTTCGCGGATTTCGGCGTCGGTCGGATGCGGGTTCTTCTGCAACAGCGCCGCCGCGGTCATGATCCAGCCGTTGATACAGTAGCCGCATTGCGGCACGCCCTCGGCGACATAGGCCGCCTGAAGCGGATGGGGATGCTGTGGCGTGCCCAGCCCGGCCAGGGTCGTGACCTTGGCGCCGTCGACGGCCGAGAGCGGCGTCACGCAGGAGCGCACCGCCGCGCCGTTGACATGCACCGTGCAGGCGCCGCATTGCGCCAGACCGCAGCCGAAATGCGGATTGCTCATTCCGAGCTCGTCGCGAAGCGCGTAGAGGAGCGGCATGTCCCGGTCTTCGACTTCGAGCGTGTGCCGCTTGCCGTTGACCTCGATGCGGATTTGCCCGGCCATCCCGCCACCCTCCCAGGTCATTGATCGGCGGAGCCTAGCGCGCTCCCCCCGCTAAGCAATCTGGCCAAGGGAGGGGCCAAAAAAAA
>Ga0335078_10000573_pt1 | contig 56246 bp, 50 predicted proteins | sample Lox_Sample_32_FD_206711 | JGI IMG/M metagenome (GOLD analysis project Ga0335078, IMG submission 206711) | Soil microbial communities from Loxahatchee National Wildlife Refuge, Florida, United States - Lox_Sample_3.2 | ecosystem: Environmental > Terrestrial > Soil > Wetlands | place: USA... | reverse complement strand
CTGCCCGCCTGCGCTGCCCGCCTGCGCTGCCCGCCTGCGCTGCCCGCCTGCGCTGCCCGCCTGCGCTGCCCGCCTGCGCTGCCCGCCTGCGCTGCCCGCCTGCGCTGCCCGCCTGCGCTGCCCGCCTGCGCTGCCCTGCCCTGCCCTGCCCTACCCGCTCAGCGCCGCCGAGATGGCCTGGCCGATGTCCGCCGCCTCGCAGATGGCCATCGTGGGGCTGTCGCCGGGTGGCAGGCACGGCGAGCCCGGCGGCACGATCGCGCGGCGGAAACCCATCCGCGCAGCTTCGGCCAGTCGGCGTTGCACGCCGGTGACCCGTCGTATCTCCCCGGCCAGTCCGACCTCGCCCATGGCCACGATCCCCCCGGGCAGGCTCAGGTCGCATGTCGCGCTGGCCAGGGCGAGCGCGATCGCAAGGTCGACAGACGGCTCGGTCAGCCGGACCCCGCCGACGGTCGCCGCGTAGACGTCGCGCTTGCCGATCGCGACCCGGGCGCGGCGCTGCAGGACCGCTACGACCATGCCCACCCGGGATGAGTCCAGGCCGGATGTCACCCGGCGCGCGGGGTCCGCCGTGGCCTCGCAGACCAGGGTCTGCACCTCGGCGAGGAGCGGGCGCCGGCCTTCCAGCGTGACAGTCACGCAGGTCCCGGGCACCGGGTCGCGCAGCCGGGACAAGAACAGCCCGCTGGGATCCGGCAGCTCGGCCAGGCCGTACTCGCCAAGCTCGAAGCAGCCGATCTCGTCGGTCGGCCCAAAGCGGTTCTTCAGCGCGCGGACCATGCGCAGCTGGGCATGCCGGTCGCCGTCGAAGTGCAGGACCACGTCCACCAGATGCTCCAGCGAGCGCGGCCCGGCGATGGAGCCGTCCTTGGTGACGTGCCCGACCAGCACCGTGGTCAGCGCCCGCTGCTTGGCGAGAGCGGTCAGCGCGCAGGTCACTTCGCGGACCTGTGCGACCCCGCCCGGTGCGCCATCGATGCCCGGGGCCGATATTGTCTGGACCGAGTCGACGATCAGCAGGGCGGGGCTCACCGCGTCCACATGCTCGACCAGCGCGCCGAAATCGGTCTCCGCGGCGAGGAACAGATTCTGGCTGACCGCTCCGATCCGGTCCGCCCGGAGCCGCACCTGCGCGGCGGACTCTTCGCCCGTCACGTACAGGACCGGCGTTGTCCCCGCGGCCAGGGCGCTCGCCTCAAGCAGCAGCGTCGACTTGCCGACACCGGGCTCCCCCGCGAGCAGGACCACCGCGCCGGGGACAAGCCCCCCGCCGAGTACCCGGTCGAGCTCACCGAGTCCGGTGGGCCGCGCGCGGGCCACCGCCGCGTCCACGTCGGTGATCGGCACTGCAGCGACCGCCGGGATGACGCGCCTGCCGTTCCTGGCCGCACCCCGCAGCCGCCCGGCCGCAGGCGCGCTGCCCTCGGCGACCGTGCCCCACTGCTGGCACTCACCGCACCTGCCCGCCCACCGCATGCTCTGCCAGCCGCATTCTGAGCACTGGTACAGCGCCGCCGCCGCAGTTCTTCCCATGTCGGCACCGTAACCGGCGGTACCGACAGGCCGCTCGGACGTGAAGTGCGGCGGGTGCACGACACGAACGTAGGGGTCCCGCAGCGCCACTAGACGATCTTTGATCACCTGCGAACGCGTCGTGCACACTGCCGCCAGCGCAGCTGATGGATGTGAGTCTGGTGCTTGCGGACGAGCACCAGACTCACATCGACGGGTGCTAGCGGGTGCTGGCGGCGGCTGGGGCGGTTCGGGCGGGGATGCAGCGGGGCCGCGGGATGCGGCGGGGTGACAGCGCGATGCGGCGGGGTGACCGCGGGGTGCAGCGGGGTGCAGCCAGTCCGGCCGCCGGCCGGCATAAGCTGGCAGCGCAGGATGCGCGTATCGACGACCGGCCAGCCGCAGAGGAGACGCTTTGGGCCAAGCCGCGCAGGCCGCGGGTGTGCAAGTGGCACTGTCCACGGCCTCAGTCTTCCCCGAGCGGACGCCGGACGCCTTCGAGGCGGCGGCACGTCTGGGGTATGACGGCATCGAGGTCATGGTCACGATGGACCCGATCAGCCAGGACCTGGATGTCTTGCGCAGGCTCTCTGACTACCACGGCATTCCGGTCCTGGCCGTGCATGCCCCCTGCCTGATGGTCACCCAGTGGGTCTGGGGACGCGAACCATGGGGCAAGCTCAACCGGGCCAAGGAGGTCGCGGAGAAGCTCGGCGCCAAGGTCGTCGTCGTCCATCCGCCGTTCCGCTGGCAGCGAGAGTATGCCAGGGACTTCGAGGCCGGCCTTGCCCAGCTCGACCAGGAGACCGAGGTCATGTTCGCGGTCGAGAACCTCTACCCGCTGCGCGCGAATCCGCTGCGCGCGAATCAGCTGCGCGCGAATCCGCTGCGTGCCCGCGCCGCTGAGGTCACCGCGTATGCGCCGCACTGGAATCCGGTCGAGATCGGCTGCCCGCATGCCACGCTCGACCTCTCGCACACCGCGGTGTCCGGCTCCGACGCGCTGGCGATGGCCGACGAACTCGGCGCCAGGCTAGCTCACGTGCACATGGCTGACGGCACCGCCGCGGGCCTGCCGGACGAGCACCTGGTGCCGGGCCGCGGGACCCAGCCGTGCGCGCAGCTGCTGACCAGCCTCGGATCACGCGGCTACGCCGGGATGGTCGTACTGGAGGTGAACACCCGGCGGGCGCAGACGAGCGAAGAGCGCCGGGCCGACCTGGCCGAGTCGCTGGCATTCACCCGGCACCATCTGGCAGCGGCGGCCCAGGCCGGAAACCCTCCCGCTACGCGGCCGCGATCTGGAGGATCACGGTGACCGGCCCGTCGTTGACCAGCGCGACCTGCATGTCCGCGCCGAACACGCCAGTCTGCACGCTGGCGCCAAGCTCGCGCAGTTCGTCGGCGAAGGCAGTGACAAGGGGCTCGGCGACGGATCGGGGCGCGGCGGCCTGCCAACTGGGCCGCCGTCCCTTGCTGGTGTCCGCGTACAGCGTGAACTGGCTGATCACCAGGAGGGGCGCGCCGGTGTCGGCGCACGACTTGTGGTCAGCCAGGATCCGCAGATGGTAGATCTTCCGCGCGAGCGCGGCGGCGGTCCCCGCGGTATCGGAATGGGTCACGCCGACAAGCACCAGCAGGCCCGGGCCTGGAAGGCTGCCCACCTCCTGCCCGTCCACCTCGACGCTCGCCCGCCGGGCACGCTGGACCACAGCTCGCACGAGAAGGAATTCTGCCTCCCCGCAGACAGCGGGTCACCCTGGGGCCGGCATCCGCCCCATCGGTTTGCAAATGCAAGCACTGGCAGCCAAACTGGGACCATGAGTCCGGTGAATGTTCCAGCCATAGGTGCTTATATCCGTGAGCAGCGTGAGCAGGCCAAGATCTCGCTTCGCCAGCTTGCCCAGGCAGCGGGCGTCTCTAATCCTTACCTGAGCCAGATCGAGCGGGGGCTGCGCCGCCCGAGCGCCGATATCTTGCAGCAAATAGCCAAGGGGCTGCGGATCTCGGCTGAGGCGCTGTACGTCCAGGCGGGCTTCCTCGAGGACCGGTCGCCAGGGACCGCCGTGCGCGACGCGGTGCTCACCGATCCAGAACTCACCGAACGGCAGAAGCAGATGCTGATCGAGGTCTACGAGTCGTTCCGCAAGGAGACGGCCGAGCGGAACCGCACGGTGCCAGCCGGGGACGGGCCGGCCGGTGCGAGGGCGCCGGGACAGGATGGTCCGTCTGTTTCCGAGCTTGACCGACACCGGGTAGCGTGAGGTCCGTGCTTTACAGTCATCCGGCAGCGCTCTCGGTCCTCGACTGGTTCTTCGAGGTGCTCGCCATCGCCGCCCTCATCTTCGAGGGCTATGCGTTCATCGATGCGATCCGCAGGCCGGCCCAGGCGTTCGTCGCGGCCAGCAAGCAGACCAAGCCGCTGTGGCTGATCATTACCGGGGTCGCCACGGTGATCGGCATCGGCACCGCCGCCAGCGGCAGTTTCTCGGTGGTCGGCATCCTGTCCGTGGTAGCGTTCGTCGCCGCGGCCATCTACATCACCGACGTGCGGCCGAGGGTCAAGGACTTCCGCCATGGCGGGACCGGAACCCACATGGGCCCCTACGGCCCGTGGTGACGAGCTGGCGCACGCACCGGCTCGAGCTTGACGACCAGACCCTGCGCGAGTGGGATGCCACCGTTCTTGACGCCGGGCCCGGCGGGATCGTGCTCGATCGGTCCGCGTTCTACCCGGGCGGCGGCGGCCAGCCCCCCGATCACGGCGTGCTGCTCTGGGGCGGGGTGCAGACCCGGATCGCGGGCGCGAGGAAGGGCGATGACCTTTACCTGATTCCAGCCGCCGGCGACCCGGTTCCGCCGCCGGGGACCATGGTCAGTGGCGCGCTGGAGGACGCGCGGCGCACGGCCCTCATGCGGACTCACTCAGGGCTGCATGTGCTCTGCGGGGTGGTGTTCCGCGACTACGGCTCACTGGTCACGGGCGGCAACATGGAGCCCTTCATCGCAAGAATGGACTTCGACCTGCCGGAAGTTCCGCAGGGGTTCAAGGACGCGGTGGAAGCGGCCTGCAACGCCGAGATCGCGGGAGGCCGGCGGATCGACGTGAGAGTGCTTCCCCGCGCGGAAGCTCTGGCGATCCCCGACATCATCCGCACCGCGACCAACCTGATCCCGCCGGAGGTGCCCGACGTGCGCATCGTGGACATCGTGGGCCTCGACCAGCAGGCAGACGGGGGTACCCATGTCGCCTCGACCGGCCAGATCGGCAGGATCGAGGTCGTCAAGATCGAGAATAAGGGGAAAGGCTTCCGCCGGCTGCGGATCCGGATCGCCGACTAACCCCGGCCGGGCCCAGGACCGGGGCGCGGGCGCGGGCGCGGGGTTCAGAACGGAAGTGCCAGGAACGCCGCGGGGACGGCTACCGTGGCGACGGCTGCCACGCCAATCAGGGCACGTGCGGCGGAGGGCAGCCTCGGTGCTGGCCGCAGCAGCCTCCAGACCCGGGCTGCCACGTCGCCGTCGGCGGTCGCCAGCGCGCCGTTCGGCGCCCGGCCGGCGCCTGCCGCGCCGACCCTGATCAGAGCCGTGGCCAGTTCGGTTGCCGAGCGGTGCCGCAGCGCCCGGTCGTCGGCCAGCATCTCGACGAGAAGCGCGACCGCGGCCTGGGCCTCCCGGGCCACGGCGGACCACCGGAACGCCCGCAACAGGGCGGCGAACGGCAGCAGCACCAGGTCGTGCCGTTCCCGCAGATGTGCCCGTTCGTGCGCCAGCACGGCAGCCAGCTCGGCCTGGTCGAGCAGGTCCAGGGCACCCGCGCTGATCACGATTCGCGACCGGAGTCCCGGCACGCAGTAGGCGGCCGCCGCTGGATGATCGACCACCAGCGCCCCGGGAACCTTGGGATCACCGTGCGCGAGCAGGCTCAGCAGCACGCGCTGCCTCCGGCGGGCGCGCAGCACCGCGGCGAAGGCGGCCACCAGGATCGAGCAGAGCAGCAGCAGGAGAACCAGGCTGGCGGCCAGGGCAAGCAGCCGCAGGCCCAGGGTCCCGGTCAGCAGGTGCCGGACGCCGGACGCATAGCCGCCGTTCAGTGCCCGCGAGACCAGCGCGAATGCGCCCCCCGCCACGCCGGATCCCCCGCGGGCGGCCCCGAGCGCTCCCAGCGCCCCGACAGCCGCCAGGCCCCAGCCGAGGCCGAGCGCCTGCCAGAGCACGATCGCCGCCGCCGGTGACCTGCGGGGCCAGCGCGCCGCGGCCAGTGCCGAGCCGGCTGGGATGCAGGCGGCCGCGAAGGCGGCGAGGATGAAGGCCGCGCCGGGCACTGCGGTCACTTCCCGGTGCCGCGGGCTGTGTCCTCACTGCCGGCGGTGCCCCGGCCGAGCGCTCCCAGGGCATGGCGCAGCGCCGCTGCCTCGGGCTCGGACACGCTGCGGGCAAACCGGGCGAGCGCCGCGTGCCGGTCGCCGGTCTGGTCGAGCGCGTTCAGCATGAGTTCGGTCACGTACGCTTCCCGGGTTTCCGCTGCCCGGTAACGCCAGGCGCGGCCATCTCGCTCCCGCCGCGCGAACCCCTTCTTGGCGAGCCGGTCCAGGACCGTCATCACCGTCGTGTGTGCAAGGTCGCGCTCGGTGAGGTTACCACTGACCTGGCGGACCGTGAGCGGATCCTGGCTTTCCCAGAGGATGTCCATGATCGCGCGTTCAAGCTCGCCGAGACGGTTCACGTCGTTACTGTACCCAGAATGTCCGGCAGCGAAGAGATGGAAAGCCGGGTGCGGGCCGAGTTCGGGACAAGCAGGCGCGACCAGGGCGTTCTGCACCGCTGAAAATAGGGTTGTACTATCGAGCCGTCGAGGACGGGGACCTCCGTCCTAACCCCCACACCGCGGATCCCCCCCTCCCGGTTGCGGGACAGTAGGAGTTACCCGCCCTCGGCCCTGTCATACGAGCGGCTCACCTGCCTGGGAACGGCTCTCTGCCGGGCACACTCGAATCGTGTGCGCAGCCATCGTCACAGGTTATGCCCCCCTCTCGGGGTGCGCCCGTTCCTTAGCCCGGAGGGCAAATGATGTCCGCACAGTATCCGCGGTTCCGGCCCATCCTGGACCAGTTCGCCCCTTACCAGCCGGGGAAGAGCCCTTCGGGACCGGGCGGCCGATCGTTCAAGCTGTCGTCCAACGAGTCCCCCTACGGACCGCTGCCCTCGGTGCTCAAGGTCATTGCCGAGGCTGCTGGAAGCGTCAACCGCTATCCCGACAACGGCGCGGTCGAGCTGACCGGGGCCATCGCCGAGCGTTTCGGGGTCCCGGTTTCGCACGTGGCGGTCGGCTGCGGATCCGTAGGCGTGACCGCGCAGCTTCTGCAGGCCGTCGGCGAGGCCGGCGCCGAGGCCCTGTACGCCTGGCGTTCGTTCGAGGCGTACCCGTACCTGTCCGACCTGGCGGGCGTGACGTCGGTGCGGGTGCCGCTGCGTGACGAGGCCCACGACCTCCCGGCCATGGCGGCCGCGATCACCGCCCGGACGCGCCTGATCTTCGTGTGCAACCCGAACAATCCGACTGGCACCGTGCTGCACCGCGCCGAGCTCGAGGATTTCCTCGGCCGGGTCCCCGGCGACTGCCTGGTCGTCCTGGACTGCGCCTACGCCGAGTACGTCCGGGACGCCGACGTGCCCGATGCGATGGACCTCTACCGCGGCCGGCCCAATGTGGCCGTGCTGCGGACCTTCTCCAAGGCGTACGGGCTGGCGGGCCTGCGGGTGGGCTTCCTGGTAGCCCACGAGCCCGTGGCCGCTGCGGCCCGCAAGACCATGCTGACCTTCAGCGTGAACGCCCTGGCGCAGGCGGCGGCCATCGCATCCCTCGACTGCCAGGCCGAGCTCCTCGAACGGGTGGAGGCCGTGACCGGCGAGCGGGAGCGGGTCCGCCGTGCGCTGCTCGGGCAGGGCTGGACGGTGCCCCCCACCGAGGCGAACTTCGTCTGGCTTCGGTTGGCTGACGACACCGCGGCCTTCGCGAGGGCGTGTGATCGCGCGGGCGTGAGCGTGCGGTCCTACGACGGGGAGGGCGCGCGGGTCTCGGTCGGCGATCACGAGGCCAACGACGTTTTTCTCGCGGTGGCCAAGGCATTCCCGCGCCGTCACTGACCGGCGCGGGCCGGCCCTTCGCTGTCGCTGCGGCCCGCCGTAACTGCGCCGGCTGGCAGGCCACAGGCTCCCGGGACGAAGCTAGCGCTTCCGGTTATCGAGCTGTTCCACGACCAGGCGGTAGAACTGGCGTGGCCGGCCGGGCTGCGGCGTGCGGTTCGGCGGCAGCGGCCAGGCAAGGCCTTCCTCGACGAGGATGTGCAGCAATCGCCTGGCCGTGCGCGGAGTGACGTCAAGCAGCTGCCCGGCGGTCTCGGCGTCCACGACGAGGTTGGCGTCGGTCTCCGCCAGCTTCTCGGCTAGCCGGGACAGTGTGTCCAGCACCCGGGACCTGCGCGCCCCGGCTTCGGGCAGGCGGGGAGCGGGAATCGCCCCCTGTGCCTCCCGGCCTATGGTGAACCCGCGCATTCCCCCGGCAGCCTGGAGCCGGCCGAGGGACGCGCGGGCATGCGCCTCGGCCTCAACGGCCGTGCGGCCCATGCCGATGCCCACGTCGACGGCGATGCCCAGTTCGGTTCGTGCCCGCTCGGTGAACAGCGGGGCCCGGAATCCCTCTGTCGCCCTGGCGAGGGAGCCGCGGGTGGCGACGATCAGGAACCCGTGGTCGCTCGTCGCGCTGACCGCCGCGTGAATCCGCTGCGCTTCCTGTACGAGGAACCGGTGCACGGTCAGCCGCAGTTCCTCGCGTGACTGCCGCGGGGAGGCACGCCGCCCGCCGTCCCGCAGGGCCGGCACCTCGACCAGGGCCAGGGCAAGCTGCGCGTCCTCGAGCCGGCGGTAGCCTCCGAGCAGGGCCGCGGTGCGCAGAGCCATGCGGATATCGCTGCCCGTCGGCCGGAGCGTGAACACCGGGACGCCAGCGGTGTCCAGCCGCACGGCGACGGACTGCAGGCACGTGAAGGCCACGGTGGTCGCGTTCCGGCGCCAGAGCCGCTCGTGGAAGGACGCCACCACCGCGGGGCTGCCGGCTTCCTCGCGCACGTGCACGCCTGCGAGCGGCATGCCCAGCTCGGCCAGCGCCTCATCGACCTCGCCGCGGCTGAGGACGTCAATGCTGGACCGGGCCGGATCATGCCCGGTGTCCCCCGTGTCCCTGGCGGCCCTCAGCAGCGCGGCATAGAAGGCGCTTCCGCCGAGGGCAACGAAGGTAGCCGGACAGCTCAGGACGCCGGCCGCGCGGGCATACTCGTACGGGATCCTGCTGGCGAAGAGGCAGACGTCGATCGCCGTGCCCAGCCTGGCGACCTGATCGGCAGCCTCCTGCTCGTCCCGGTAGGCGGCGGCGACCAGCCGCCTGGCGGGCCCGGCTTCGAGCGTGAGCGTGCCCGCCCCGCCGGGCTTTCCCCCGGCCTGCGCGCCGGAGAGCATGATCCTCTCTACCAGCTCGTGGGGTCCGACGATGCCGATGGTCAGCTCGCCCTGAGCCCGGCTGGACCCGTTCACGGCGAGCCGTATCTGGCCGTCACCAACCGGCGGCGGCTGCCCGCCCACATGCCCCCGTTTCGCCTCGCGCCTAAGGCCACGTCACGTCCCATCTCCGGTCGACTTCCCGTGCAGCGAGAAATGCCTCTCCTACATGTCGTAACTCACGAAGAGGATCACTGGAAGAGCCAATTATCCGCGCAGCGGAGCCATGGCACGGAACCCATGGCGAAAAAAGCAGAAAATGGCGCGGCTGACCAGACGCTGACCTGGCCTTTAAGCCTGGTCGCTGACGGTCTCCAGCGCGATATCCGCACCGAGCGTCGTTAGCCGTGCCGCGACACCGGCGTGGCCACGGTCGATCGGATAGCCCGGCGCGACGATGGTCTCCCCGTCAGCGGCGAGGCCCGCCAGGATGAGCGCTATCCCGGAACGCAGGTCGTGCGCGGTGACCTCCGTCCCCTTCAGCGCGCTGGGGCCGTGGACCAGCGCCGCGTTCCCGGCCACCTCTACCTTCGCGCCGAGCTTGTTGAGCTCGCCGGCTAGCGTGTACCTTCCGTCGAAGATCGTTTCCCGGATATAGCTGGTGCCGTCGGCCAGCGTGCTGACCGCCATGATCGGCGATTGCAGGTCGGTGGCGAACCCCGGGAACGGGCTGGTGATGACGTTGATCGGCCGTAGCGACCGCTCCCGGCGCACCTGCACGATCGCGCCGTGCGTGGCGAACTCGACGCCCATCTGCTCCAGCTTCCAGCGCACGACGCCGAAATGGTCGAGCGAGGCTCCGACCAGGCTCAGCTCGCCGCCGGTGATAGCCGCCGCCATGGCGAAGACCGCCGCGTCGATACGGTCAGCCATGACCGTGTGCTCCACGGCGGTGAGTTCCCTGACCCCGTTGACCGTGACGAAGCCGGTGCCGCCGCCGCTGATGTCGGCACCCATCTTGGTCAGAAAGGAGATGACATCCAGCACCTCCGGCTCCATCGCCGTGTTGTCAATCACGGTGGTGCCCGGGGCCAGGGCCGCGGCCATGATCAGGTTCTCGGTGCCGGTGTGGGACGGCGTGTCCAGGTAGAGATGCGCGCCCTTGAGCCGGTCGGCCTTAATGTGGATCCTGGTTGCGCCCTCGTCCACCCGGGCACCGAGCCGGGCGAAGCCCCGGTAGTGGAAGTCAAGGTTGCGGCTGCCGAGGTTGCACCCGCCGAACCCCTCGATGGTGGCCTCGCCGAGCCGGTGCAGCAGCGCGGGAACGAACACGACCGAGGCCCGGAACCTGCGGGCGATCTCGGCGGGCAGTACCGAGCTGGTCAGCTCGGACGCGTCGACCACCAGGGTGCGCTCCGCCTCATGGAACTTGACGATCGCGCCCACTGCCTGCGCCAGCTCGACGGCCCTGCGCACGTCCTCGATCACGGGCACGTTCCTGAGCACCGTCCGGCCCTTGCTGGCGAGCAGCGATGCGGCGATCATTTTCAGGGCGGCGTTCTTGGCGCCCTGCACGAAGACTGTGCCCTGCAACGGATGCCCGCCGCGCACGCGGTAGCACGTTTCAGGGCGCGTAGTCATAAGGCGGGTGCTCCTGTCGGTTGAGAGAGCGGCATCGCTATCCCGGCCCGCCGACTGCAGTGCCGTGCCCTGTGGCCAATCAGACGGCAGGCCGCCCGATAGCAGGCAGCCTGATTCATGTGTCGTCAAGTATTCCACCGCTCCGTCGCCCCCCTGACCACGATGGTGATGTTGCGTATAGTATCTGCCCAGCTACTGTAAGCAATAAGCCGGGGGGGTCGCCGTGCTGACGGGCAGCCCCGCGGCGGCCGGCGAGCAGTTCCCGGAGCAGGCGCGCATGCCAGAGCCGGGCGCGCTACCGCCAGCGCGAGCCGGTGATGCTCTCGTAGGCGCGGACGTAGGCATCGCGGGTGTGTTCCACCACAGCTTCGGGCAGCGGCGGCGGCGGCAGCTGGCCATGACGGTCCCAGCCGGACTGCGGTGAGCTCAGCCAGTCCCGCACGTACTGCTTGTCGAGCGAGGGCTGGCTCTTCCCGGGCGACCACCGGTCGGCGGGCCAGAACCTGGACGAGTCCGGCGTCAGCACCTCATCGGCAAGCACGAGGGCGCCGGCGGAGTCGAAGCCGAGTTCGATCTTGGTGTCGGCCACGATGATGCCGCGGCGGCCGGCGACCTGGGCTCCCCTCTGGTACACCTCCAGGGTGATCCGCTCGAGCTCGGCGGCGACTTCCGCCCCCACGCGCTCGGCGACGGCGGTCACCGGGATGTTCTGGTCGTGCTCGCCGCGGGGCGCCTTGGTAGCCGGGGTGAAGATCGGCCGGGGAAGCCGGTCTCCTTCGCGCAGGCCGCCCGGGAGCGGGACGCCGCAGACCGCGCCGCCGCTGGCGTACTCGGCCAGAGCCGAGCCTGCCAGGTACCCGCGCGCTACGCACTCCACCGCTACCATGTCCAGCCGCCGGCAGGCCATCGCGCGCCCGCAGAATTCCGCTGGGATGTCGGTGTTCACCAGGTGGTTCGGGACGATGTCCGCAAGGCGGTCGAACCACCACAGCGAAAGCTGCGTGAGGATCTTCCCCTTGTCCGGGATCTCGGTCTCCAGCACGTAATCGAAGGCGGAGATACGGTCGGTGGCGACGAGCAGCAGCACGCCGTCGTCGGTCTCGTAGAGCTCGCGCACCTTCCCGGAGTAGAGGTGCCTCATGGCGTCACTCCAGCCGCTCCAGCCGCTCGAAGACGCTGCCGAGGCGCTCGACGCAGCGCTGCGGCCGGCAGGCTTCGTCAAGGCGCGCCTCGTCCAGCGGCTGCCCTCGCTCCGCTGCCCGCTTGCGGAGCGTCTCCCGCAGCGGCGTGCCTTCCTGGTAGGTGTCCGTCGCCGCCGCCTGGACCACCGAGTACGCGTCCTCGCGAGACATCCCGGCCTCGACCAGCTCAAGCAGCACCGCGGAGGTGTAGATCAGGCCGTTGGTCGCGCGGAGGTTCTCCAGCATCCGGCCCTCGTTCACGACCAGCCCGGTGATCAGGCTGGTGGTCTCCGCCAGCAGGAAGTCGGTGACGCTGGCCGCGTCGGGCAGGGCGACCCGCTCGGTGGAGGAGTGTGAGATGTCCCGCTCATGCCAGAGCGCGATGCCCTCCATCACCGGGACCACCTGGGCGCGGACCACCCGCGCCAGCCCGCAGATCCGTTCCGCGCGGACCGGGTTCTTCTTGTGCGGCATCGCCGACGACCCTTTCTGGCCGTGGCCGAACGGCTCGGCAAGCTCGCCGATCTCCGTCTGCTGGCCGAGCCGCACCTCGATCGCCACCGCCTCGCACACACTTGCGATCAGGGCCAGAACGCACAGCCACTCGCCGATCCCGTCGCGGAACACCACCTGGCCGGCAACGTCCGCGGCGCGCAGCCCCAGCTCGGCCAGGACCTGCGACTCGATGGCGGGGTCGATGTTGGAGTAACTGCCGACCGGCCCGGACAGCTTGCCGACGGCGACCGCGGCCCGGGCCCGGCGCAGCCGGTCGGCGCACCGTGCCATCGCGAAGGCGAAGTCGGCCACCCGGTGCCCCCACAGGTCCGGCTCGGCATGTATCCCGTGGGTCCGGCCCACCCGGAGCGTCCCGCGGTGCGCCAGCGCGTGGTCCCGCAGGGCGGCGGTCAGCGCCGCGCACCCGGCCAGCAGCAGGTCGGTGGCCTCGGTGAGCTGCAGCGCCAGCGCGGTGTCCAGCAGGTCGGACGAGGTCATGCCGAAATGGACGTAAGCCGCGGCTTGTCTCGGGACCGTGTTGTCCGCCCAGGCGGACAGGAACGCGATCACGTCGTGGCCGGTCACGGCCTCGATCGCGGCCACCGCCTGCGGAGTCGGCGGCGGCGCGGCCCGGACCGGCGCCACGCTGTCCGCCGGCACGGTGCCCGCCCGCGCGTGGGCCTCGAGCACCAGGATCTCGACCTGGCACCAGAGCTCGTACTTGTGCGCCTCGCTCCAGATTCGTCCCATCCCGGGCAGGGTGTAGCGCTCGATCACCCCTCTATCCTGCCGTAAGCCCGCACCTGCGCCCGCCCGCCGACTCGCTGCTGCCGATGCGCCTGGCGTTCCGCCGCGCGGCCGGCCTGCCAGGAGGACCTCCCCGATCGCCCGGGCCGGCGGCCCGCGTAATCCCTCGTCCGCTCAAATATCATGCTTATTACGCCTTTCGGGTGGAACGGAGTTGCCGGCCCTTGGACGAGCGAGCCTTCGACGAGCGCTACCGGAGCTGGGCGCAGCGTTCTGCTGAGCTCTTCACCGAGGCCAGCCGCTACATTCCCGGCGGCGCCGGCAGCAGCGCGCGCACCGCCGGGTTCGGCTGGAAGCCGTACCCCCCCTTCATCGCCGCGGGACTCGGGTCGCGGCTACGCGACGTCGACGGGCATGAGTACGTCGACTACCTGCTGGGCCTGGGCCCGATGATCCTTGGCCACCGGCATCCCGCGGTGACCCGGGCCGTCATGAGCGCGGTCAGCGAGTGGGGCACCTGCTTCGGACTGCCCTACGAGCTGGAAATCGAGGCGGCCCGCAAGGTCACCGAGGCGGTGCCGGGGATCGACCTGGTCCGCTTCTCCAATTCCGGCAGCGAGGTCGCTGGGACGGCGGTCCGGCTGGCCCGCGCGCACACCGGCCGCCGGCTGGTCGTCCGTTTCGAGGGGCACTACCACGGCTGGCACGACACCGTGTACTGGAGCAACCATGCGGACCCGGAACTGGCCGGCCCGGCCGTCCGGTCCCGTCCGGTCCCGTCCGGCCCTGGCGTCCCGGCCGAGCTGGCTGACACGCTCATCGTGCTGGCCTGGAATGACCCCGAGAGCTTCGCGGCCGTCATGGAGGAGCGCGGCGACCAGGTGGCGGCGGTGATCACCGAGCCGGTGATGGCCAACACCGGCTGTATCCTGCCCGAGCCGGGTTACCTGGAGCTGCTGCGCGAGCAGACCCGCCGGCACGGCGCGCTGCTCGTCTTCGACGAGGTCATCAGCGGGTTCCGGTTCGCGCGCGGCGGCGCGCAGGAGTACTTCGCGGTGACGCCGGACCTGACCACGATGGCCAAGGGGCTGGGCGGCGGCTTCCCCGTGGCAGCGATCGGCGGGTCCGCAGCGGCCATGTCCATGATCGCGGAGGGCCGGTACCCGCATCTGGGAACGTACAACGCCAACACCGTCGCGTGCGCCGCGGTCAGCGCGACCATGGACGTGCTGGCCGAGCCGGGCCTGTACGAGCGGCAGCGCACGCTGGGCGAGTCACTGATGAACGGGCTGCGCAATCTGGCCGCCGAAGCGGGCCTGCCGGTCATCGTCGAGGGGCTCGGCACGATCTTCGGTGTCTGGTTCAGCGAGCGGCCGATCAGGAGCTGGCGGGACGCCCGGCACTACGCCAACGAGGAGCTGTTCACGCAATGGTGGCAGGAGATGCTGCTGCGGGGGGTCTTGTTCCACCCCAGCCAGTACGAGAACCTCTTCCTGTCCATGGTGCACACCGCCGCCGACGTCGACCAGACGCTCAGCGCCGCGCAGGAGGCATTCGCTGTTATCGCTGGGCGGCGGCCCGCTCGGCTATATCGCGGCGGTACCAGCCGCCGCGCATCCTGATCTTTCCCGCGGCCCGGTAGGCTGCCGCCCGGGCCTGTGCCAGGTCCGGGCCCCCGGCGACCACGTCGAGGACCCGGCCGCCGCTGGACACGAGGTCCCCCCGCGGGGACATGGCCGTGCCCGCCTGCAAGATGTAGGCGGCGGCGTCGCGTTCGGCGTCTTCTATGCCCTCGATCGGGTCGCCCTTGGCCGGTGCGCCGGGGTAGCCCTCGGCGGCGATCACCACCGTGACCGCCGCCCCCCGGACCCAGCTCAGTGCCCCGATCCCGGCCAGGCCGCCGGTCGCTGCCGCTTGCAGCAGGCTGCCCAGCGGCGTGGCCAGCCGGTCGAGCACCACCTGCGTCTCCGGGTCGCCGAAACGCGCGTTGAACTCGACGACCCGGATCCCGGCGGAGGTCAGCGACAGACCGGCGTACAGCAGCCCGGTGTACGGCGTGCCGCGCCGCCGCATTTCGGCGATGGCGGGGCTGATGACCTCCGCCATGGCCTCGTCAGCGAGGGCCGGGGAAGCCCAGGGCAGCGGGACATAGGCGCCCATGCCCCCCGTGTTCGGGCCGGTGTCGCCGTCGCGGGCGCGCTTGTAGTCCTGCGCCGGGAGGAGCGGCACGGCCGTCATCCCGTCGCTCAGCGCGAAGAGCGACACCTCGGGCCCGTCGAGGTATTCCTCGATGACCACGGTGCCGCAGTCGCGGGCGTGCGCTTGCGCCGCGCGCCGGTCGCCGGTCACCACAACGCCCTTCCCGGCCGCGAGCCCGTCCGCCTTCACCACGTACGGCGGGCCGAACGTGTCCAGGGCCATCTCGACCTCCGCGCCTCCCGCACACGTGCGGGAGGCGGCGGTAGGGATGCTGGCCGCGGACATGACCCGCTTGGCGAAGGACTTCGAGCCCTCGATCATGGCTGCCGCCCGGCCGGGTCCAAAGCAGCTCACGCCCGACTGGCGCAGGGCGTCGGCCACCCCGGCCACCAGCGGTGCCTCCGGGCCGATGACCACGAGGTCGGCCCCGGTCCGCGCGGCCAGGGCGGTCACGCTCGCCGGGTCTTCGGGCGCGACCGCGTGGATCTCGGCGAAGCGCGCGATGCCGGGATTGCCCGGCGCGGCGTGCAGGCCCGTGACGTCGCCGTCGGCGGCAAGGGCGCGAACCAGCGCGTGCTCACGGCCGCCGGAACCGATGACCAGGACGCGCATCAGATCAGCGGGCGCATCTGGAGCGTCTGATCGCGCCGCGGGCCCACGCCGACCCCGCACAACGGGGCGCCGATCATGTCCTCGACCGCCCGCAGGTAAGCCTGGGCATTGCCGGGAAGCTCATCGAAATCCCTGGCCGAGGAAATGTCCTCGAACCACCCGTCCAGGTACTCGTAGACCGGCACCGCGTGGTGGAACTCGGTCTGCGTCATGGGCACCTCGTCGTGCCTGGACCCGCCTACTTGGTAGGCCACGCAGACCGGCACCCGCTCCAGGCCGGACAGCACGTCCAGCTTGGTCAGGAAGTAGTCGGTCATGCCGTTGACCCGGGTGGCGTACCGGGCGATGACGGCATCGAACCAGCCCGTGCGCCGCGGCCTGCCGGTCGTCACGCCGTACTCCATGCCGTTCTTGCGCAGCCAGTCACCGGTGGCGTCGGTCAGCTCGGTGGGGAACGGGCCCGCGCCCACCCTTGTCGTGTACGCCTTGACGATCCCGACCACCTTGGTGATCCGGGTCGGGCCAACCCCCGAGCCCGCGCAGGCGCCGCCCGCGGTGGGCGAGGACGAGGTCACGAACGGGTAGGTGCCGTGATCGACGTCCAGCTGGGTCGCCTGGGCGCCCTCGAGCAGCACCACCTTCCCGTCGTCCAGCGCCTTGTTGATGACCAGGCCGGTGTCTGCCACGTACCCTTGCAGACGCTCGAAGTAGCCGAGGTACTCTTTGGCCGCGGCCTCGGCGTCTATCCCGCGGCGGTTGTAGACCTTGGTGAGCAGCTGGTTTTTCTCCCGCAGCACGAGTTCGAGCTTCTGGGTCAGGATCCCGGGATCGAGCAGGTCCTGCACCCGGATCCCCATCCGGGCCGCCTTGTCGCTGTAGGTCGGCCCGATGCCGCGGCCTGTCGTGCCGATGCGGGCGCTGCCCAGGTGGCGTTCGGTCACCTTGTCGAGCGCGATATGGTGCGGCATGATCAGGTGCGCGTTAGCCGAGATCAGCAGTCGGCCGCAGGACACCCCGCGGGCCTGCAGCCCGTCGATCTCCTCGAGCAGCACGGCCGGGTCGATCACGACGCCGTTGCCGATGACGGGCGTGGCGTTCGGTGACAGTACGCCCGCCGGCAGCAGGTGCAGAGCGTAACTCTCGTCGCCGATGACGACGGTGTGCCCGGCGTTGTTGCCGCCCTGGTACCTGACCACATAGTCGACCTCGTCGCCGAGCAGGTCGGTCACCTTGCCCTTGCCCTCGTCACCCCACTGTGCTCCCACGAGCACGATGGCGGGCATCTCAGGTGTCTCCCAGGACAGCGGCGGCGGCGGCGCTGCTGTCGCGCAGGAACCCGCGGCAGCGATCTGCCTCGTCGTCTTCCCCGATGGCCGCGGCGGTGACGGCCAGCATGTGCAGCGCGCGCAGGAACCCGCGGTTCGCGTCGTGTTCCCAGGGGATCGGGCCGTGGCCCTTCCAGCCCGCCCGGCGCAGCGCGTCCAGGCCGCGGTGGTAGCCGGTCCTGGCGTAGGCATACCCGGCGACCGGGTCGCCGTCATCCATGGCGCGCTCGGCGAGAGCGGCCCAGGCCGCGCAGTAGGCGGGGAAGCTCGCGGCCACGCCGGCCGGGTCGCCGCCGCGCAGCGCCTCGGCGGCCCTCGGGTCGTCCGGCAGGTAGGTGGGCGGAGGGCCGCCGAGCAGGTTCTCGTGCGTCATGGCAGCTATCTTGCCGGATAGGTTGGCTACATGGTGGATGGCGAGCCCGCAGCGGCGGCAAGCGGCGTGTTCTCACTTGGCGGCAACGTGGCGGTCACTCGTCTCGGGTACGGCGCGATGCGGCTTACCGGCCGGGGCATATGGGGGGAGCCGGCGGACCGGGACGCCGCGATCCGGGTATTGCGCCGGGCGGCGGAGCTGGGAGTCGACTTCTTCGATACGGCCGACTCCTACGGGCCGCAGGTGAGCGAGACGCTGATCCGCGAGGCGCTGCACCCCTACGAGGCGGTGACGGTCGCCACCAAGGGAGGGCTGGTCCGCGCCGGGCCGGACCAGTGGGGCACGGTCGGCCGGCCGGAGTATCTGCGGCAGTGCGTGGAGATGAGCCTGCGGCGCCTGGGCCTGGAAACGATCGACCTTTACCAGTTGCACCGGATAGATCCCCAGATCCCGGCCGCCGACCAGGTGGGGGAGCTGAGCGACCTGCGCAAAGAGGGCAAGATCCGGCACATCGGGCTGTCCGGGGTGAGCGTCCCGGAAATCCGGGAGGCCCGGCTGACGGCGCCGATCGCCTCGGTGCAGAACCTGTATAACCTGTTCGACCGGGGGTCCGAGGAGGTGCTGGACTACTGCGAGCGGGAAGGACTGGGCTTTATTCCGTACTGCCCCGTCGCCACCGGCCGGCTCGCCTCCCCGTTCGGCCCGCTTTCACAGCTCGCCAGGCAGGCCGGCGCCACCGGTGTCCAGCTGGCGCTGGCCTGGACGCTGCGCCGGTCGCCGGTCATGCTGCCGATTCCGGGAACTAGCTCGGTGGCGCACCTGGAGGAGAACGTAGCCGCAGCTTCGGTGGAACTGACCGATGAGCAGTTCCGCGCCCTGTCAGGTCTCGTCCAGCCCCGGCCGCGCTGAGGCCCTGACCGCGCAGCGCCGCGATGGCGTTGACGTGCCTGGCCCAGGCGTCAGCGACAACGCCCGCGGAATGTGCCATGCTGATATTTGCGCAGGTCAAACCGCTCGGAGGTACCGGTGAAATACGGCGATCCAGGACGGCGAACTCCCGGGAAGCCCGCGGACGTCGGCCTCTCCCGTTCAGAAGCGGCGCCGTTACCTGACGGCGGAAGCGGACCGCCGCCCCCGAGGTTGTCCGACGGCTCGGGGCTGGCGGCCGCGGCCACCCACCGGTCCTGGTCCGGGCCCCTCCCGGCACCCGACATCCTGGGTGAGTACGAGCGGCAGATGCCCGGCGCGGCGGAGCGCATCCTGTCCTTCGCCATGCGGCTCACCACTGCCATGATCGGTATTTCCGCGGTGTTCTTTTCGCTCGCCGTAGCGCGGGTTGGCAACACCAGCGCGGCGATGGCGGGAGGATCGGTGTTCCTGTCCGTCCCGGTCATCATGCTCTTCCGCGCCTTTATCACCAGCAGGTGACCGACTTCGGGAGGCGGCACGAGAGGGCCGGCCGGGTTGCCTGCGGGCCGGCGTCAGGACGGCGGCGTCCGGCCGGGTTGCCTGCGGGCCGGCGTCAGGACGGCGGCCCGCCGGGGTCAGCCGAGTTGCTTGCCGGCCGACATCAGGTCTTGACAGGCCTGGACGACACGTGCGCTCATCGATTCCTCGCCGGCCTTGCCCCAGGCCCGCGGGTCGTACGCCTTCTTGCTGCCGACGTCGCCGTCAACCTTGAGCACGCCGTCGTACTTGGTGAACATGTGGCCGGCCACCGGACGGGTGAAGGCGTACTGGGTGTCGGTGTCCACGTTCATCTTCACCGTCCCGTACGAGATCGCCTCCCGGATTTCCTCGAGCGAGGATCCCGACCCGCCGTGGAACACCAGGTCGAAGGGCTTGTCCTTGCCGAACTTGGCCTCGACAGCGTCCTGGATCTCCTTCAGCACTGAGGGCCGCAGCCTGACGTGCCCGGGCTTGTAGACACCGTGGACGTTGCCGAACGTGGCGGCCAGCAGGTACCTGCCGTGCTCGCCGAGCCCAAGCGCCTCAGCGGTGGCGAGGGCGTCCTCCGGGGTGCTGTACAGCTTCTCGTTGATCTCGCCGACGATCCCGTCTTCCTCGCCGCCGACGACCCCGATCTCCATTTCCATGATCATGCGCGCGCTGGCGCACTCCTTGAGCAGGTCGGAGGCGAGCTGCAGGTTTTCAGCCAGCGGCACGGCCGAGCCGTCCCACATATGCGACTGGAACAGCGGCTCCTGCCCGCTCGCCACCCGGTCGGCAGAAATCCGGACCAGGGGGCGCATGTACGTGTCCAGCTTGTCCTTGGGACAGTGGTCGGTGTGCAACGCGATGTGGACCGGGTATCGCGACGCCACCGTCCACGCGAATTCCGCAAGCGCCACCGCCCCGGTGACCATGTCCTTGACCGACTGGCCAGACAGGTACTCGGCCCCGCCGGTGGAAACCTGAATGATCCCGTCACTGCGGGCCTCGGCGAAGCCGCGCAGGGCTGCGTTCAGCGTCTGGCTGGATGTCACGTTGATCGCTGGGAACGCGAAGCCGTGCTCCTTCGCGCGGTCGAGCATCTGGGCGTATACCTCTGGCGTCGCGATGGGCATGACAGGCGCTCCCTCTCAGTCGGTGCGCCTCCAGTATCGCGCTTGCGGCGAATCAATGGACGGCCCCCCAGGAAAGCGCGGGCTGCCTCGGCAGATTCGCTCGGCCGAGTTGCCAAGGTTAACGTGCGGCAAACAGCGCGGGTCTAGTGTCATGCTCATGGGACGTCACGACCAGGACCCGCGGGAGCGCTTACGTTACGTGCTTACCGCGCTGGTGGTCATCGTCGTGATCGCGCTGATCATCTTAGGCGTCTCCGCGCTACGTGCCCTGGCCTGGAGGTAGCGGCCGCGGGGTGCGGCCGGGCCCGGCATCAGGCCAGGCCGAGGTCTGCCAGTTCGTACGCCGCGCGGTACGGCAGGCCGCGCTCGGCGATGCGCTCCCTGGCTCCGCGCTCTACCAGAACCGCGACACCTACGACGTGAGCGCCAGCGTCGAGCAGTGCGTCCACGGCGGTCAGCACGGAGTTCCCGGTGGTCGAGGTGTCCTCCACGGCCAGGACGCGCCGACCGGCGACGTCGGGTCCCTCGATCCTGCGCTGCAGTCCGTGAGCCTTTTCCGCCTTTCGCACGACGAAGGCGTCAAGCCTTCGGCCCCGAGCCGCCGCCGCATGCATCATCGAGGTCGCGACGGGATCGGCGCCGAGCGTCAGGCCGCCCGCGGCCTCGTAGGCCAGATCGGCCGTCACCTCGAGCATCACCCGCCCGGCCAGCGGCGCCACGCTGCCGTCCAGGAGTACCCGGCGCAGGTCGATGTACCAGTCCGCGGTCTGGCCCGACGAGAGGATCACCGGGCCGTGCATCACAGCTTTCGCTGTGATGACGCTGAGCAGCTCGGCGCGGTCGGTCACGAGATCCAAGCGTATCCCGCTCCGATGAAGCCGCCACCTGAGCAATAGCTCGTGATCTGCGCGTTATGTCACGACACTGGCCATCCGCTGGTAACGTCTCGCCTCGAGGGGAAGGGCGGTATCGCGTGGATCGTTGCGCGCTGTTCGTGGATGCGGGTTATGTGCTCGCCGATGGCGCCATGGCTGTCCACGGGACCCGCCAGCGGGACTCGGTTTCCTGGGACTATGCGGGTTTGGTCAAGCTGCTCACCGGGCTTTCCCGGGACCGTACCGGCCTGCCCGTGTTGCGCTGTTACTGGTACGAGGCGACGGTCGAGGGACGCCGCAGCTACGAGCACGACTCGCTGGCCGACCTGTCCGGGGTCAAGCTGAGGCTGGGCAGGATGCGGCCAGGCCGACGCGAAGGCGTCGAAGCCGAGATGCACCGGGACCTGACCACGCTGGCCAGGAACCGCGCCGTGAGCGAGGCGGTCATCGTCAGCGCGGACGAGGACCTCGCCGAGGTCGTCGCCGAGTTGCAGGACTTCGGGTTGCGGGTCATCATCGTGCACATCACGGCCGACGGGAACTGGACGGTGCCCAGGCCGCTGCGCCAGGAATGCGATGACATCGTGGAGATATCCGGCGCTCACCTGCGGCCGTTCGTGGATCTCATTGCCGGGGCCGAGCCGGCCGATCACGATGACCGTTACCGGAACGGCAGCTATGAGTCAGCTGGCTACGAGCGGCGCAATGTTGCCAACGGCAACGGGGCCGGCCTCGCCGCGGTCACCTACCGCGGGCTGCCTGCCGCCGCGCTCCCCGCACCGCCGGCGATCTATGCGACTCCCGTGGTGGAGCAGTACCAGCGCACGGCGCAGCCGCTTGGCCTTGGCCCGCCGAGCCCCGGGCCGCTAACGGCGTCGGCGCTGGCGGCCGCCGCAGCCGCTGCGCCGCCGCCCGCCACAGGCCACAATCCGACCGGCTCGGGCAGAGTCGGCGACTCCCAGAACCCTGCAGCCCCCGAGCCTTCGACTGCCGCGCCCGAGCCCGCGGAGCCCCTGAGCCCGGCACCGTTCCAGGATCCGCCATTTCAGGATCGGGCATTCCAGGATCCGGCTACCCTTCCGCGGCAGGCTGCTTCCCCTTCCCCCGGCGCGGACCTCTCCCCTGCTCAGGCCCGGCAGCCCGCAGCCACCTCGCGGGTACCGCCGGCAACGCAGCCGTCAGCCATGGGTACTGCCCAGGGACCGGCTTCTCAGCCGCTCGCCGCCCCCGCCCCGGCGGCGGATCACGGGACTCAGCCTGGCGAACGGGTCCAGGTACAGGGCGGCTACGGGTACCAGCAGGGCAATTCCGGCGAAGCGCGGGAAGTCGGCCAGAACGTCGGCCGCCGAGACTCGCCCGTTCGTCAGCTTCCTGTGGCCGAGGGCCTAGTTCAGCAAACGCCCGACCCGCAAGCGCCGGTGCAGCAAGCGCCGACTCAGCCGCCGCCGCCGCAGTTCCCGGCGGGTCAGCCGCAGCCCCCTCAGCCGCAGCAGCCGCAGTTCCCGGCGGGTCAGCCGCAGCCCCCTCAGCCGCAGCAGCCGCAGTTCCCGGCGGGTCAGCCGCAGCCCCCTCAGCCGCAGCAGCCGCAGTTCCCGGCGGGTCAGCCGCAGCCGCCTCAGCCGCAGCAGCGGCGGTTCCCGGCGGGTCAGCCGTCTCCGTCGAATCAGTCTGTGCCGCAACAGCCGGCGCAACGGCTGTCGGCCCAGGCGCTCACCCCCGCGGCGCCCGCGCCTGCGTCAGGTCCGGCGGAGGCGCAGTTCACACCCGCCAAGGGCGATTACCGCTCGCCCGAGCAGGCAGGACAGCATGCTGGCTTGTCCCGACGGGACGGGATGGGCGTGCTCGGTCCCGATGTTTCCCGCTCGGCCGGATCCCGGAACCAGTTTACCGACGCCGAGGCTTCCGACGGGATCGGTAAGGGTCCCGGGCCGGCCCGGCTCAGTGAGGGTTCGCCTCCGGCGCAGTTTGGCGCGGGTCCGGGCTCTGGGCGGTTCGCTGAGGGCGCGGGGGCGGGGCGGTTCTCCGACGGTCCCGCGCCGGGCCGGTTCGCTGGGGGCGCGGGGGCGGGGCGGTTCTCCGACGGTCCCGCGCCGGGCCGGTTCTCCGACGGTCCCGCGCCGGGCCGGTTCGCTGGGGGCGCGGGGGCGGGGCGGTTCTCCGACGGTCCCGCGCCGGGCCGGTTCGCTGAGGGCGCGGGGGCGGGGCGATTCTCCGACGGTCCCGCGCCGGGCCCGTTCGCGGAGGACTCAGCTTCCGCGCCTGGCCGCTACCAGCCGGCTCCGCCGGGAGCGTTCGGACATGGCAGCGCGGCGCACGTGTCGTATCCACAATTTCCTGCTGCTGCGCCAGGCCAGCACGCGACACCCGTTCCGGAACCTGGATATTCTGCCCAGCAGAACGACCAGGGGCCGTACAGCGGGCCACAATCGGCGGCCCAGGGAGCACTTTCCCAGCCTCTGCCCGAGCCAACCGCCATCTCGCTGACGGACGCCGTCCAGGCGGCCCACGCCGAGGGTTTCGGTTTCGGCGACGCGGTGGCGCGGGATGCTCCGGCACTGTGGCTGGAGGCAGTCCTAGCCCGCAAACCCCGTATGCCGTCGGACCTTGAGGCAAGGCTGCTGCAGGGCTCGGCGCTGCCCATCGACTCGCTGCTTCATGACGAGGTCAGGCACTCGCTGCGGCGTGGCTTCTGGGACGCTCTCGAGCGTTCCCGAAGGTAAGTCTTCCATTAGTACGATGCCGCGTTGCAGATCCGCTTCTGCCGGGTACCTTACCTAACGTGCCTGTTCTGAACCGTGAGGAATTCGACGCAATCGAATTCGACGCCGCCGCCAGCGGCGATCATCAGGCTGCGGCGAGACGAATGAGCAAGCTCGCCGTGACCGGTACTCAGACCGATTCTATGCCCCGCTCGGAGGCGTTCCTGCGGGCGGGGGAACAGTGGCTGCTCGCCGACGACCCGGCCGCCGCCGCGAGCGGGTTCCGGCTCGCGATAGCGGACGGCGGCCCGGTGTTCGTGGATCCGCGGGTGCCGCTGGCCCGGGCGCTTTTCCTGCTCGGCAAGGCGGCCGAGGCGCAGGCGCTGCTGGACAGGCTGAAGGCAGAGGGCAGGCGCGACCCGCGGATGTGCGATCTGGTGGCGGAACTGCTCGTCGAGCGCTCCGACCTGAGCGGAGCGTTGGACTGGGCGACGGCCGGGGTCGAGCTGTGCTTGCAGCGCACGCCTAAAGCCGCGTCGCCGCGGCGCAGCCTGCACGTCGTGGGCGCGCTGGACGCGTCCGACGATGCAGCCGCTGAGCTGCGGCTGCTGCTGAGCCTCCGGTACCGGATCCGCAACGACCTCGGACTGGCCGACGACAGCTACGACCGGCTGCTCGACGAAACCTGATCCGGCCCGTCCGGCACCGGGCCGGGAGCCGTCGCCGCTAGCTGGCGCCCGGAGCGCACCGTCAGCGAGTCCGCCGTCTCATCAAGGTCGACCACGACGGTGTCGCCATCGCTGATCTCTCCGGCCAGCAGGGCCCGGGCCAGCTGGTCACCGATGGCTGACTGGATCAGCCTGCGCAGCGGCCTCGCGCCGTACACCGGGTCGAAGCCGGTGACAGCCAGCCACTCCCTGGCAGCCGAGGTGATAGTGAGCGTCAGCCGCCGGTCCGATAGCCGCCGTGCCAGCCTGGCCACCTGAAGGTTGACGATCTCGGTAAGTTCCTCCGTGTTCAGCGCGTCAAAAAGGATCACGTCATCGAGGCGGTTCAGGAACTCCGGCTTGAACGTCGAGCGGACCACCGACATGACCGCTTCCCGCTTGGCATTCTCGTCCAGCGCCGGATCGGCGATGTACTGCGAGCCCAGGTTCGACGTGAGGATCAGGATCGTGTTGCGGAAATCCACCGTGCGGCCCTGGCCGTCGGTCAGGCGGCCGTCATCGAGCACCTGCAGCAGGATGTCGAAGACCTCCTGGTGGGCCTTTTCCACCTCGTCGAGCAGCACGACGCAGTAGGGCCTGCGCCGTACCGCCTCGGTGAGCTGGCCGCCCTCCTCATATCCGACGTAACCCGGCGGGGCGCCCACCAGCCGGGCCACCGAGTGCCGCTCCGAGTACTCGCTCATGTCGATGCGGACCATCGCCCGCTCGTCGTCGAACAGGAATTCCGCGAGTGCCTTGGCTAGCTCGGTCTTGCCGACCCCCGTCGGCCCGAGGAAGAGGAACGAGCCTGACGGGCGGTCTGGGTCCGAGATGCCCGCGCGCGACCTTCGGACGGCGTCTGACACGGCCTGGACGGCCCGTGCCTGACCGACCAGGCGGTGACCGAGCTCGGATTCCATCCGCAGCAGCTTGCCGGTTTCCCCCTCGAGGAGGCGCCCGGCGGGTATGCCTGTCCACGAGGAGACGACATCGGCGACGTCGTCGGGGCCGACCTCCTCCTTGACCATCGGCCGGGCGTCGGGGAGCGAGTATGCGCCGGCCGCGTCCGGCGCGTCCGGCCCGGGGCCGTCACCAGTCGCGGTCGCGGTGTCGCTGGCGGCCGCTGCCTCGATCTCGCGCTCCAGGACCGGGATCTCCCCGTACATCAGCCGGGAAGCGGTCTCGAAGTCGGCGTCCCGCTGGGCGCGCTCGGCCTGGCCCTTGAGGTCGTCCAGGCGCTTCTTCAGCTCGCCGACCTTATTCAGGCTCGCCTTCTCCTGGTCCCAGCGGGCGACAAGCGCCGTGAGCTGCTCCTGCCGGTCCGCCAGGTCCGCGCGGAGCCGCTCCAGCCGTTCCCGGCTCGCCGGGTCGGCCTCCTTGGACAGGGCCATCTCCTCCATGAGCATCCGGTCCACGGACCGCTGCAGCTCGTCGATCTCGACCGGGCGCGAGTCGATCTCCATGCGCAGCCGGGAGGCTGCCTCGTCGACCAGGTCGATGGCCTTGTCGGGCAGGAACCTGGCCGTGATGTAGCGATCCGACAGCGCCGCGGCGGCCACCAGCGACGCATCGGAGATCTGCACCTTATGGTGTGCCTCGTAGCGGCCCTTGAGCCCGCGCAGGATCGCGATCGTGTCCTCCACGGAGGGCTCGTCGACGAAGACCTGCTGGAACCGGCGCTCCAGGGCCGGGTCCTTCTCGATCCGCTCACGGTACTCATCGAGCGTGGTCGCGCCCACCATGCGCAGTTCGCCGCGGGCCAGCATGGGCTTGAGCATGTTGCCCGCGTCCATGGCGCCCTCGGCGGCACCCGCGCCCACGACCGTGTGCAGCTCGTCGATGAACGTGATGATCTGGCCTTCGCTCTGCTTGATCTCGCCGAGGACGGCCTTCAGCCGCTCCTCGAACTCGCCGCGGTACTTGGCGCCGGCCACCATCGCGCCGAGGTCGAGTGCCACGACGCGCTTGCCCCGCAGTGACTCGGGCACGTCACCGGCGACGATCCGCTGGGCGAGGCCCTCGACCACGGCGGTCTTGCCGACGCCGGGTTCCCCGATCAGTACCGGGTTGTTCTTGGTGCGCCGGGAGAGTACCTGGATCACCCGGCGGATTTCGGCATCCCGGCCGATGACCGGGTCGAGTTTGCCCTCACGGGCGCTGCGGGTCAGGTCGATTCCGTACTTCTCCAGGGCCTGGTAGGTGCTCTCCGGATCCTGGCTGGTGACCCTGGCGTGCCCGCGGACCTGCTCGAAGGCGGCGAGCAGCTCGTCCGGCCCGGCGCCGGCTTCCCGCAGCACCGCGGCGGCCTGGCCGCCGTCGGCGGCCAGGCCGACCAGCAGGTGCTCGGTCGAGACGTACTCGTCGTGCATCTCCCTGGCCCGCTTCGCGGCCGTGGCGAGCGCCGCGAGCAGCGGCCGCGATGACTCCGGAGCGCTGACCGTCGCGCCGGCCGCCCTGGGCAGCCTGGCCAACAGATCGGTGGCGGCCTTGAGCACCGCCGCCGGGTCGGCGCCCACGGCCTGCAGCAGCGGGGCCGCCGTTCCCCCGTCCTGCCCGATCAGCGCGGCCAGCAGGTGCAGGCCGTCGACGTTCGGGTTACCCGCCGCCGCGGCCTGCCGGACGGCATCAGACAATGCCTCCTGGCTCTTGCGTGTCAACTTGTCATCAGCCATTGTTCGTCGTCTCCCGCAACTTGGCCGCCCGGCCGAATGCCGCGGCCCCGGGCTCGGCCGCGCTGGGACTGACCCGCTTCCCTGGTTGAGCGGCCGCGGACGCATCCGAGCGGTGTACCGGTACCAGCGCGGCGCTCTCGTTCCGGTTCCGCAGCAGCCCGGCGAGCCGGGCGGCCACCGCGCGGGTGGACTCAAGCTCCGCGCGGAGCTGAGCGATCTCGGCGTGCAACTCGGCGAGCAGCACCCGGCTCCGCTGTGCCTCGTTCTCAAGTTCCAGGATCCGCTTGATTCCCAGCAGGTTGACGCCTTCCTCCTGGGACAGGCGCTGAACCTCGCGCAAGGCCAGGATGTCCCGCAGCGAGTAGCGGCGCCCGCGGCCCGCGGCCCTGCCCGGGGACACCAGGCCGAGCCGGTCGTAGGCACGGAGGGTCTGCGGATGAAGCCCGGATAGCTGTGCAGCCACGGAGATGACATAAACGGGCGTGTCTTCAGATAGCTCGAATGCAGTCATGTCATCTCCTCTCATCCGCTGGCCTGTCGTTACGCTGGCCACCGCGGCCACCGCGGTGCCTCCTCATCCGGCCCTTGCCTGGCGGAGCAGCTCAGCTCGCGGATCGTCGCTGCCGGTGACCTTGCGGAACGTCTCAAGCGCCTCGCGCGCCTCACTGTCGAGGCTCTTCGGCACCTGAACGTTCACGGTTACCAAAAGGTCGCCCATCGTCGAGTCCGAGCGCCTGACTCCCTTGCCCGGGATCCGGAACGTGCGGCTGTTGGGGGTGCCCGGCGGGATGCGGAAGTTCACCGGCATGCCACGGTGGGTCGGCACCTTGATCTCCGCGCCCAGAGCCAGCTCGGCGAACGTGACCGGCACCGTGACGGTCAGGTTGTGGCCGGACCTGCCGAACACCGGGTGCGGCGATACATGGACGCGCACGTACAGGTCCCCGGGAGGACCGCCGCGCTCGCCCGGAGCACCCTTTCCCTTGAGCTTGATCCGCTGGCCATCACCGACCCCGGCCGGGATCCGCGCCTGGATCGTCCGCGTGCTCATGGCACGCCCGCTGCCCGAGCACACCAGGCAGGGGTCGTCGACTACCAGGCCGCGGCCGCGGCAGGTCTTGCAAGGCTCGGAGAAGGCGAAGTTGCCCAGGTTGCGGCTGGCCTGGCCGGTTCCCTCGCAGGAGGGGCACACCCTCGGGACGGTGCCCGCCTTGGCTCCGGTGCCGTTGCAGGTCTTGCACGGCCCCTCGCCGGCAAGGTGCAACGACACCGTCGCACCGTCGATCGAGTCACCGAAGGTCAGCGACGCCTCGGTCTCGACGTCTGCGCCGCGTCTGGGCCTCGGATGGCTGGACCGGCCGCCGAATACCCCGCCGAGCAGGTCGCCCAGCCGTCCGCCGCCGCCGCCGGTCGGGGTGTTGCCGAACAGGTCACCCAGATCGAAGCCGTAACCGCTGCTGCCCGACCCGGGCATCCGGACACCGCCGCCGAAGAGGGAGCGAGCCTCGTCGTACTCCTTGCGCCGCTTGTCGTCGGACAGCACGTTGTACGCCTCGGATATCTCCTTGAAGCGCTCCTCGGCGATCGAGTCGCCCTTGTTGGCGTCCGGGTGGTACTTGCGCGCCAACTTGCGGTATGACTTCTTGATCTCGTCAGCACTCGCGCTCTTGCCGACGCCCAGGACCTTGTAGTAGTCCTTTTCGAGGAAGTCCTTGGTGCTCAACGGGCGTCTCCTCGTCTGGTCCTAGTTGGTGCCGGCTGGGTCCGGGAAACTGCTTGCGTCGTCTCCGCCGCCTTCGTTGCCTCGGTTGCTTGCGTTTGGGTGCTGGTCCGGCTCGTCCGGCTCCACCGGCTCGCCCGGCTCCGCGACCGCGACCCGCGCGGGGCGCAGGATCCGTTCCGCCACCTTGTAACCGGGCTGCAGGATCCGGACGCAGGTCGGCTCCGCCACGTCAGGAGAGTAGGAGTGCATCAGCGCCTCGTGCAGCTTCGGGTCGAACGGGTCGCCGTCCTCGCCGTAACTGACCAGGCCGAGCTTGCTGGCCGCCGCCTCCAGTGACTCGGCGACGGACTTGAAACCGCCGGCCAGCTCTCCGTGCTGCCTGGCACGGCCGATGTCGTCGAGAACCGGCAGCAGTTCGGTGAGCACGTTGGCCAGTGCCTGCTCCCGGACGGCTATCCGGTCCCGCTCGACGCGCTTGCGGTAATTGGCGTACTCCGCCTGCAGCCGCTGCAAATCCGCGGTCCGCTCGGCCAGTCGGGCTGCCGTCACCTCCACCTCCGCGGCCTGGCCTGCGCCGGCGGCGGCTGTGCCGCCCTGGCCCGCGCCGGCGGCGGCTGTGCCGCCCTGGCCCGCGCCGGCGGCGGCTGTGCCGCCCTGGCCCGCGGCGGCGGCGGCTGTGCCGCCCTGGCCCGCGGCGGCGGCTGTGCCGCCCTGGCCCGCGCCGCCCTGGCCGGCTGAAGCCCCCCGGCTACCGGGAGCTTGCCGGGCGCGGGCGCTTTCTGGAGTGCCCGCAGCCTGCTGGCTGCCCGGGGCCGGGCCGGTTCCGGGACCATTGCCGGAACCGCCGCCAGGCTTGGACACCGCGTGCCTTCCTGGCCTGGGCTGACCCGGCTCGGGCTGCGACGGGCCAGCCTGGCTCTGACCCGCCTGCCGCTCGGCTTCCCGCACCTGGCCAGTCGCCGGGTCGATGCGTCTGCGGTCACGGATGACCGGGCCGTGGCCGTTCTCTTCATCAGGTTCATCAGGCTTCATCAGGCGGCGCCACCTTCTGCACCGGGCTTGTCCTCATCGACGATCTCCGCCTCGACGACTTCGTCGTCCGAAGCGCCCGCGTGCTCTTCAGCACCGCCGGGCTGGTCGCCCGCCGCACCCGCAGCCTGCGACTGCGCATAGATGGCGCTGCCCATCTTCTGGCTGACCTGCGCCGCACTCTCGCTCGCCACCCGGATCGCCTCGGTGTCGGTGCCCTCCAGGGCCCTCTTCAGCTCGGCGATCGAAGCCTCGACCTCGGACTTGACGTCACCCGGGACCTTGTCGGCATTCTCGGAGAGGAACTTCTCGGTGGTGTAGGCGAGGCTCTCGCCGCGGTTGCGCACCTCGGCATCCTCGCGCCGCTTGCGGTCCTCCTCGGCGTACTTCTCCGCGTCGGCCATCATGCGCTCGATGTCATCCTTGGCCAGCGCCGAGCCGCCCGAGATCGTCACGGACTGCTGCTTGCCGGTGCCGAGGTCCTTGGCGGAGACGTTCACGATGCCGTTCGCGTCGATGTCGAAGGTGACCTCGATCTGCGGGATGCCGCGCGGCGCCGGAGCGAGGCCGGCCAGCTCGAACATGCCGAGCTTCTTGTTGTACGCGGCGATCTCACGCTCACCCTGGAACACCTGGATCTGCACGGACGGCTGGTTGTCGTCGGCCGTGGTGAAGATCTCCGAGCGCTTGGTCGGGATCGTGGTGTTGCGCTCGATCAGCTTGGTGAAGATGCCGCCCTTGGTCTCGATGCCCAGCGACAGCGGGGTCACGTCGAGCAGCAGGACGTCCTTGACCTCGCCCTTGAGCACGCCCGCCTGCAGGGCAGCGCCGACCGCCACGACCTCGTCCGGGTTGACGCCCTTGTTCGGCTCCTTGCCGCCGGTAAGGTCCTTGACCAGGTCGACGACGGCCGGCATCCGGGTTGACCCGCCGACCAGCACGACGTGCTGGATATCGCCGAGCTTCACCCCGGCATCCTTGATCACCTGCTGGAACGGCGCCTTGCAGCGGTCCAGCAGGTCCGAGGTCATCTTCTGGAACTCGGCCCGGGTGAGCTTGGTGTCCAGGTGCAGCGGGCCCTGCTCGGAGTGGGTGATGTAGGGCAGGTTGATCTGCGACTCGGCCGAGCCGGACAGCTCGATCTTGGCCTTCTCCGCGGTCTCCCGCAGCCGCTGCAGCGCCATCTTGTCCTTGGACAGGTCGATGCCGTAGCTGTTCTTGAAGTCCTTGACCAGCCAGTCCACTATCCGCTGGTCCCAGTCGTCGCCGCCCAGGTGGTTGTCGCCGCTGGTGGCCTTGACCTCGACGACCCCCTCGCCGACTTCGAGCAGGGAGACGTCGAACGTGCCGCCGCCCAGGTCGAAAACCAGGATCGTGGCCTCGTTGGCCTTGTCCAGGTGGTACGCCAGGGCCGCGGAGGTGGGCTCGTTGATGATCCGCAGCACGTTCATGCCCGCGATCTGGCCGGCCTCCTTGGTGGCCTGCCGCTGCGCGTCGCTGAAGTAGGCGGGCACCGTGATCACCGCGTCGGTGATCGTCTCGCCCAGGTACGCCTCGGCGTCCCTCTTCAGCTTCTGCAGGATGAAGGCGCTGATCTGCTGCGCCGTGAACTTCTTCCCGTCGATGGATACTGACCAGTCGGTGCCCATCTGCCGCTTGACCGAGCGGATCGTCCGGTCAACGTTGGTCACTGCCTGGCGCTTGGCGACCTCGCCGACGAGTACTTCCCCGTTCTTCGCGAAGGCGACGACGGACGGGGTGGTCCGCGAGCCCTCCGCGTTGGCGATGACCGTGGGCTCCCCGCCCTCGAGAACGGCGACGACGGAGTTGGTCGTCCCCAGGTCGATGCCTACCGCTCGTGCCATGAGTTTGTCCTTGTGTGTCGTGTTCCTGTGATGGTCTGCTTAAGTTGAGTCCTGCCGACTCAAGCTTGCCACGCTTCGGGCCGCCTAGCAAAGACTTGAGCCTGACATGCTCAACTTTCAGGAGCCCTCTGGCATTCCCCGTCCGCGCCGGGGAAGTTACCGGCCAGCCCCGCATGTGGCGATGGCAGGCTAGCCCCAAGGCCGTGTAGTCAAGGCCCGGGTTGGGCTTGTCAAGGGGCGTGTCGGTCTCCCGCATGGCAACGGGACTCATCGATGCACGGCGGCACTGGCTACCCGCAGGCCCGGCTGCTGGCCCTGGTGGCGTGCGGCACCCGCACCCTGATCGATGCGGTGTTCGGCCCGGTCACCAGCGGGGAGACCACCTATGCCGCCGGCCTGCTGGGCAGCCTGCGGGCGGGCATGCCCATGCTGGCCGACCGCAACTTCGCCGCCGGGTGGCTGATCGCCGCGATCGCCGCCACCAAAGCCGATGCCCTGGTCCGGGTCAAGGCCGGCCGGTATGCTCCCGCGCTCCCGTTCATGCGCCGCCACGGCGACGGTTCCTGCCTGTCGCGCTTCGGCGGCGTGCCGGCGCGCGTCGTCGACGCCCGGATCACCATCACCACCAGGCAAGCTGCCGCGCCGGGGTGGAGCCGCGCTCGGGGATGCTGCGGCCCGGTCAGGTCCAGGTAACCGGTCAGGTCCAGGTAAAGTGCGGCCAGCAGAGGCCAGGCCAGGTCAAGGACCCGGCTCGGCACGCCTTTCAGCCTGCGGGCGGTCCGAGGATCGCGAACAGTTTCTGGGTGTCCATCATGTCCCTGGCCCGCCTCACCTTCCCGCCCTCCAGCGTCATCCGGGTGATGCCCCAGGACTCGTAATGCTCTCCGGCCTGGTTGGTGCCCCAGTCGCGCCACTCCGCAGCGACCTCATCGCCAGCCACGAAAATCTGGGTCAGCTCGAAGCCTAGCTCGGGCAGCGCGGACCCGAGCAGGTCCCAGAATTCCCGCATCCCCTGGTGGCCGCGGTAGGTCCGGCCCACGGCGTTTTGGCCTGGGAAGGTGTACTCGCAATCGTCGTGCCAGTGGCGGATGAAGCTGTCGAAGTCGCCCGCGAGCTGCGCGGCGAAGATCTCCTGAACAACCTCGGCGTTGTCCTCCATTGCTGACTCCTCTCCGGGCCCTGGGCCCTTTACCGAAGGCGAAACAAGCGTGCCGCATTGCCCCCCAGCACCAGATCGACTTCCTGGCTGCTGAATGCGGTCAGCTCGGGCAGGGAGGCGATCTGCTTGCGCCAGGCGCCGATCCGCTCGCTCTCTCCCATCCCGAACCGGTCGCTAGCCCACAAGATGCGATCCGGGCCGAGCCGCTTCCTCATGAAATCAAGGAAGCGCGCGAGCTCGATATCGGGAAGCCACCCGTCCCACAGCGAGATATCCAGGTGAATGTTCGGTTTGAAAATGGCAATCGCGACCGCGTCCCTGGCCCAGGCTTCTATTTTCCCGCCGTGCCCAAGGATGATCTTGAGGTGCGGAATCCGCGCGGCGACCTCGTCCCATGCCATGGGATGTGCGTACCGGGACAGCAAGGGAGCGCTGGCCGGGCCGCAGTGCGCGACGACCGGGGCGTCGTGCTCGACCGCCACGTGATACAGGGGCCAGCACCGCTCGTCCGCAGGAGAAAAACCGGCGGGAGGGTAGAGCTTGAGCCCCCGGGCCCCGCGGTCGAGCGCATGGGCGAAGGCGGCTGCCGCCCCCTCGCGGCGAGGGTCGATGCCGTAGCACCAGGCCAGCCGGCCCGGGTGGCGGGCGCAGATCTCGGCGACCCTGTCGTTCTGGTCGAATATCGATACCGCCGGCTCGCCCACCTGGAATCCCTGATCCATTGGCAGGAGCACGGACAGGTCCACGCCGGCCGCGTCCATCTCGGCGAGAAGCCGGCTCCCCCGCGGGTCAAACAGCCCGGTGAACATCGCCTCGGCCGGGCCGGGAGCAGGCTCGGCGCCGGTCAGCCGCTGGTACAGAGGCAGGAACCCGTCCCACACAGCCTCGGGGAGCCAGCCCTCGTCGAGCACATGCGCGTGCGCGTCGACGATCATGGCCGGCTCCGCCTGAGGGGGGTGCCGCGGAAGGCAGGCCACACGTCGACCGGCGGTTCCTCGCTGGCCGGCCCGAGGCCGAACTCGCGGCTGGCGTTGCCGCCGAGGATGGCCGCTATCTCGGCACGCGAGAACCGCGGGAGCGCGGGATCTGCTGGGCCGGAAGCGAGCGACCGCCAGGTCGACAGCCACGCGGCTGGCGCGGCCCCCGGGAAGCCGCACCGGTCAGACCCGTAGAGCAGGCGGTCCGGGCCGAGCGTGTCGATCATGCGCCGGGCAAGCCGCCGGAGAAGGGCTTCGCCGGATGCGTACGCCAGCAGCCCGCTGACCTCGACCAGCAGGTTGGGCTTCAGCTCGGCCACGTCGAGTGCCTCCTCGAACCAGCTCCGGCCGTAGGAGGTGTGACCCAGGACGATGCGCAGGTCCGGGTAGTCGGCCGCCACCGACTCGATCTCCGAGGGCCTTGAGTACCTGCTCTTCAGCGGGTAGCCGACCGGCCCGCAATGGAAGAGCACCGGGACGCCGAGCTCGGCGGCCGCGTCGTACAGCGGCCTGCACACCGGGTCGTCGGGGAAGAATCCGGTGGCCGGGTACAGCTTCAGCCCTTTGCATCCCCACTGGCTGACCGCCTCCCGCAGCAGGTCGGCAGATTCAGGCCGGCGAGGGTCCACGCCGCAGAAGCTGGCAATGCGCCCTCCGGATCCGGCGGCGATGCCGGCCAGCGATCGGACCTTCTCCCGGATGCTGATGCCTGCCTCCCCGGCCGCGAGCCCGAAGTCCATGGGCATCACCACGGATACGGCCACGTCCAGCGCGTCCATCTCCTGTACCAGCCGGGTGCCGCCCGGGTCCCAGGTTCTCTCCAGGACCTCCGCCATCTGAGCCTCGTCGCTGCGGCCGAGCATGCGCCGCCCCCACACCCAGTGGAACGTCTGCCACACGTGCTCGGGCATGTAGGAGCGGTCCGGCCACAGGTGCACGTGCGCGTCAACCGTCAGCACCGGTTACCTCCGAAGTTCGCAGGCTGGTGGAGAAAGCACGCAACCGACCGCTCCTCGCCGAGCGGTCGCAAGGACGGCTTCCTTTCCCGGCAGATGTCCATGGCACGAGGGCACCGGGGACGCAACGGGCATCCCCGGTCCGAAGGCTCGCCCACCTCGCCGAGCAGGTTCTCGAGCCCGGGGGGGCGGGGCTCGACGGAGGGCACCGCAGCCAGCAGCCCGGCCGTGTAGGGATGCTTGGGCGAGTCGATGACCTCTGCCACCGCGGCCACCTCGACGATCTCCCCCAGGTACATCACGGCCACGCGATCGGCCACCTGCCGGATCACCCCGAGGTCGTGGGAGATGAAGAGGTACGTCAGGCCGAACTGTCTCTGGATGCGCTGCAGGAGAACGAGGATCTGGGCGCGAACCGACAGGTCGAGCGACGACGTCGGCTCGTCCAGCACGAGGAAGTCCGGGCGGGTAGCCACGGCTCTCGCGATCCCCGCCCGCTGGCGCTGCCCGCCGCTGAGGGCCTTCGGCCGTCGCTTCGCCATGGCCGCGGGCAGGCCGACCGCCTCGAGGAGGTCCACCGCGGCCGCTGCGGGATCGGTGACGTCAGGCCGGTACATCCGCAGGGGCTCTGCCACCGTCTCCTGGAGGGTCATCCTGGGGTTGAGGCTTGTGGTGGGGTTCTGGAAGATGATCTGGAACCGTCGGCGCTCGGTCCGGAGGCGGCGCCGCGACAGGCCGGTGAGGTCGATCCCGTCGAACCGGATCGACCCCGACGTCGGTTCCTCGAGCCTCATCAGGCAGCGGGCCAGCGTGCTCTTGCCGCATCCTGATTCCCCTACCAGGCCGAGCGTCTCGCCCCGCTGGACGGTGAGCGACACATCCCGCAACGCGGTGATCACCCTGCCGGAGCCCAGCCGGTAGGCCTTGGTCAGGTTCCCGATTTCCACCAGTGGCCCGGCGCCGTTCCTGCCCTGCGGCGAGGGCGCGCTCACGCCGGCACTCGCTGGGCCGGGCCGGGAACCAGGTGGCAGCGGGCCTGGTGCGCCTGGTCTGCCCGCGCCATGGGCGGCATCACCTCGTGGCACCGCGGAACCGACACCGGGCACCGGCCCAGGAACGTGCACAAGGCTGGCGCCTCGGTCAACTCGCGGGGCGCCCCGGGTATGCTCCTGAGTTCCCGCTTGGACCACACCGGGAGCGCCGAACCTAGCAAGGCGGCCGTGTACGGGTGCCGTGGGCTGGTCAGAACGGCGCCCGATGGGCCGCTTTCCACTATCATCCCGCCGTACATCACGATAATCTCGTCGCTGATCTCCGCGGCCACCCCGATGTCGTGGGTGATGAACAGGCACGCCCGGCCGGTGCCGGCGATCGATCGCCGCAGGAGCTTCATCACCTGGGCTTGCACGGTGACGTCGAGGCCGGTCGTGGGCTCGTCGGCTATCACCACCGACGGCCCGCAGATCAGCGCCGCGGCAAGCATGACCCGCTGGTTGAGGCCGCCGGAGAGCTGATGCGGGTACATCGCCATGCGCCGGGCGGCGTCGCCGATGCCCACCGAGCCGAGGACCTCGGCGGCCAGCGCCCTGGCCCGGCGCCTGCTGAGACCCAGATGCCCGCGCGCGCCCCGCGCCACCTGCTCGCCGACCTGGATCAGCGGGTTGAGGGCGGCCCGTGCGTCCTGGAAGACCATGGCAATGTGCCTGCCCCGCACCCGGGACGCCGACCGGGCGGGGATGCGCAGCATGTCCGCCCCCTGAAACCACACCTGGCCCGATGTGACCGCGCCGGGCGGGTCGACTATTCCCAGCATCGCCCGGCCGGTGACAGATTTTCCCGACCCGGTTTCACCGAGCAGGCCGGTGATGACGCCGCGGCGCAGCTGGAAACTGACGTGATTGACCGCGAACACCGGGCCATGCGGGCTGGCGAACCGGATGGACAGGTCGTCCACCGCCAGGAGCACGTCGTCCTCGGCCATCAGCGGGCCCGCCGCCGCTCGAGGCCATCACCGATCAGGTAGAACGCGAGCGACGCCACGACCAGGGCCAGGCCCGGGAAGAACGAGGTCCACCAGAACCCGCTGATGACGTCCTTCGTCCCGTCGGCGATCATGACGCCCCATTCCGGGGTGGGCGACGGAAGCCCCAGGCCCAGGAAGCCGAGTCCCGCCGCGATGACGATCGAGAACACCGCGTTCACCGGCAGGTAGGCCACCACCGGGGCCAGCGCGTTGGGCAGGATGTGACGGAAGACGATCCGCAGCGGGCGGACGCCGAGCGCGCGTGCCGCATCCACGTACTCGAGATTCCGCTCGACCTGGAACGTGGCCCTCACGAGCCGCACGTAGATGGGGATATTGATGAAGGCGACGACGAGCACGATGATCGCCACGCCGGGTCCCAGCGTGGCGACCAGCAGCAACGCCAGGATCAGCGAAGGGAACGCCTGAAATATCTCCGCCACCCGCATCGACGCGGTGTCGGCGACCCCGCCGAAGTACCCGATCAGGGCCCCGATGATCGTTCCGGGGATGACGGCCAGCAGCACCGCCGCTAGTGCGATTCCCAGGTCATAACGGCCGCCGACCAGGACCCGCGCGAAGATGTCGCGCCCGTACATGTCGGTGCCAAGCCAGTGCCGCGCGCCCGGCGGGAGGTAGACGGCTTTCGCGTCGGGGACCGTGGGGGAAGGCGCAAGCACCGGCGCGAGCAAGGCCGCCGCACCCAGCACCGCCAGCGCGGCCCCTCCCGCTATCAGGGGCCAGTTCCGCCTGGAGCGGGCGGGGATGGCGACCGAGGGTTCCGCGGTGACCGACTGCAGCATCAGGCCAGCCTCACCCTCGGGTCCAGCGCGTGGGTCAGCACGTCGGCTGCCAGGAAGGCGAGCAGGTAGATGATGGTGGCGACGAGGACGAAGCCCAGGATGGCCGGGTAGTCGGAGCTGGCGATCGCAGTCACGGCGTACAAGCCGATGCCAGGCCAGGAGTAGATCGTCTCCACGAACACGGCGCCCCCGATCAGGTAGCCGAACGCGGACGCCCACACCGGCAGCACGGGGACGGTGGCGTTCTTGAGCGCGTCCTTGAACAGGCGCGTGCGTGCGGGGACCCCGAGCGCCCGGGCGGCCAGGAGGTAGTCGGAGCCGAGCACTTCCACCATCGAGGCCCGCAGGATTCTCGTCAGCGGGGCGCTGACCACGATCACCAGGCAGGCCACGGGAAGGATCAGGTGTCCCACCGCATCCCTGAACGCGGTGAGGTCCCCGGCCAGCAGCGAGTCGATGACGTAAAAGCCGGTGACCGAGGGCGGCGGGGTGGTGAGTATGCCCAGGCGCCCGGTGGGCGCCGGGACCACGTGGAGGGTCCGCCAGAACAGCAGCATGAGCAGCAGCCCCAGCCAGAACGTCGGGATGGCCACGCCGGCCAGCGTCCAGCCGCGCACCACTACATCGACGACGCGGCCCGGCCGGACCGCGGCAGCCGAGGCGAGGCCCACCGAGAGCAGGACGGACAGCACGAACGCAGGGATGATCAGTTCCAGCGTGGCCGGAAGCCGGGTCAGGATGTCCGAGGTCACGCTCCGCCCGGTGGTGAACGAGGTTCCCAGGTTTCCCGTCACCAGGTTGCCCAGGTAGATGCGATATTGGGTGGCTATGCCCTTGTCCAGGCCCAGCCGGATGGTCGTGTCGTGCAGCGTCCGAGGGTTGGCGACCGGGCCGGACAGCAATGCCACCGGGTTCCCCGGCAGCACCCGGCTGACGAAGAACACAATTGTCACCACTCCCCACAGGACAATAAGGGCAAGGAGCAGCCGGCCGCCGACGAAGCGCGCGAATTGCAACGCTGGCCTCCGATCCCGCGACCGGCGGGTCATCCGGCGTACAAGTCCCCGAAATGGGTGTTGGTGTCCTTGTACAGTGTGTAGCCCTTGACGCTGCCCTTTATCGGAAGCAAGAAGTTATTGAGGCAGACATACGCCACCGAGGTTTCCGAGTTGAAGATCTGCTGAACTTGCTCAAAGGCAGCCTGCCGGGCCGCGCTGTCCGGCTGCGTGTTCCACTCCGTGTAGAGCTTGTCGACCGTGGGGTTCGAGAAGTGACTGAAGTCGGAGGGGCCCTGCGACCACATCCACAGCCCGGTCACGGTGCCCGGGTCGTCGATCCAGGAGATGCCGTCCTGGATGAAGAAAGTCAGCTTGTTCGCGAACCACTGGCTGACGAAGTCGGCGGGCTGCAGCGTCTGGATGTTAACCTTGACGCCGATTGCCGCCAGGCTGGCCTGATAGAGCGTGGCAATTTCCTCATAGTCGGGGAACGCGCTGTTCACCGTCAGCGTGAGCGTCAAGCCCTTGCTATCGCCGGCCGCCGCCAGGAACTGGCGTGCCCTAGCCTGGTCGAAGACCGGCTTGTACGACGATCCCGAATATCCTGGCACGCCTTGCAGCACGTAGCTCTTATAGGGCCTGGCCTTCCCGTAGTATACCGTATTGATAATATTTTGCACCGGGACAGCGTAGGCGAGCGCGTTACGCACATTCATATTGTTGAATGGCGGCTTGGTGTTGTCCATGCCGATGGAGATCCGGTTGCCGACCGGCACATCGACCAGCTTGATCCCGGACTGCTTGGACAGGCTCACCGCCTGGCGCGGGGGGATGTTCTCGGCCATGTCAAGGTCGCCCGCCTGCATCAGGGAAACCCTGGTGGACAGGTCCGGGATCACCTTCATGATGATCTTGTCGTATGAGCCCGGCCGGGACCCGCCCCAGTAGTGCGGGTCACGGGCCAGCACCAGCTGACTGCCCGGGGTGTAGGACTGAATGTAATAGGGGCCGGTGCCGGCGGAGTGAGTGGCCAGCCAGTTCGACCCCCAGGGGTCGGCCTTCGTGGAATGCTTCTGCACTGCCTTCGAGTCAAGGATGGCGAAGTCCACGAGGCGCATGTTGGCGAGCGTCAGCCGGTCGCTGGCCTTGGGGACGGTGATCTGGACCGTCATGCTGTTGATCTTCTTGACCTGGCTGACGGACGTGATCGAAGCGTCCGAGTTCTCGAACGGGCAGAAGCCTATCCCCGGCTTGGCCAGCATCCGCTTCCAGGTGTAGATCCAGTCATCGGCCGTCATCGGGTCGCCGGTCTGGGTGAATTTCACCCCGGGTCGCAGGTGGAAGGTGTACGTGGTGAAGTCGCCGGAGATATTCACTGATCTGGCCAGAAGCGGCACCCACCCGTTGCTGTCATCGAGGACCTGGGTCCGGTAGCCAGCCGATGTGGGCTGAGTCTTGAACCCCACCGCGTTCTCGTATGTCGAGGCGACCACCTCAGTGGTCCTCGGGCTCCCTCCGATGCACGGGTCGAAATTCTCGAAGTCACCGCTCACGCCCACGACGAGCGTGCCGCCGCTGGCCCGGGGCGGGCTGGCGGAGCTGCTGCACCCCGCCCCGGCAGCGATCACCGCGGCCACGATCACGATCCAGATCAGCCGCGGCGAGCGCCTGGCCGGCCGCACCGCGTGAGCGATCCGCTGGCGCCTCATTGTCGGCATCACTTCGGCCCCCTCACCCGGCGTCGGAGACGGTGAGGGTCCCGCCCGCCGCTCACATGACCCTTGGGCCATCCTGGCTGTCTGGCACACACCGTGGTAATGGCCGTACCTGCGGCTCGGGCCAGCCCTGCCCCGCCCAGCACATCTCCCAGAAGGCGAGCCCGTAGAGCGCGACGTTCCGGTATATGGGCTGCAGGCGCGCCAGCACCGGTGCCGTCGGCGGCCCGGCGAGCTTGTCGAGACAGGTGCCGAGGCCCGTCACCACTGCCCTGAACTCATCGCCGGACCAGTTCTCCACCCAGCTGCGCCAGCGCGACCCAGCAGGCGAGGACGGCAGGACAGCCGCCCAGGTGTCCAGGTAGAACCGCTCGGCCGCGTATAGCGCGGTCAGTCCCTCCAGCAGCCCGCCGAGCGCGCAGACCCGCAGGTACGAGCCGTAGCCGAGGCAAGTGGGCCACGCCTGGTCCGTTACCGCGGCGCCGAGTTCCGCGAGGGTTTCCGCCAGCCGGCCAGGCTCCCGCTGTCCCTCGCTGATCAGCATCGCGAGCAGGTCATCCAGCTCCCCGGGCGGCGCGACCGACCGCAGCACCAGGAACGCCCGCAGTTCCTCGATAATGAACAGCCGGTCCTGCTGCGCCCAGGCGATGAGCGCCTTCTCTGGCAGGGTCCCGTCCGCCAGGGATCGCACCCACGGGTGCGCGGCCATCCCGGCGCCGAGGTCCGCACATGAGGCTACGAGTGTCTCGGTGACGCTGGCCCCGGTCACCGTGCCGCTGAGGACCGCGGTCTCATGATCGGCAGTCACGGCCGCACCCCGTGGCGCCGCCACCGGAAATCCGGGGAGCACTCGCCGCGATCTCCCTGTTCCCGCATCTGCCCGTCCCACCTGCAACGAATCGTCAGTCTGACCGCGTACGTTACACGTACACATCGGTATGGATCAAGGCTTGACGATCAACACCTCGAGTGCGGCTGTCGCAGGCGGACTGTCGAAGCTGCGGCCTCCCCCGGTGCACGGCCTTCACCCGGCCGCGCGGCGCCGCGCCCGGCGGCGGGTGTTCCGGAGCGGGCGGGTGCCCGGCAGCGGCGGGTGCCCGGCAGCGGCGGGTGCCCGGCAGCGGCGGGTGCCCGGCAGCGGCGGGTGCCCGGCAGCGCCGCAAGCCGCAGCGGCGGGCGGGCGGCCCCGGGTGTCCTGCCCCGGGCGGGGGGCGGGCGGGCCAAGCCCAGGCACCGCGCGCGGCTACGCCTTCTTCCGCGGCGACTGGCCGCGGCGAGGTTCAGGCCAGGTCGAACCGGCCGGCCTTCACGCCGGCCGTGAAGGCCCGCCAGTCCTCGGGCGGGAAGGCGAGCCGCGGGCCGCCCGGGTCCTTGGAGTCGCGCACGGCCACCGCGGCGGGGTCGCTGGTGCAGACCTCGACGCAGGCGCCGCCGTTGTTGCCGCTGTAACTCGACTTACGCCACTTCACACAGCTGATGTCCATGTCTTCGCCGCCTCCTCCAGCAGCGCGAGGGAGTCGCCCCGCGAGAGCGCCTCCGACCTCAGCGTATCCCAGCAGACCAGCAGCTCGGCCACCTGCTGCGGGTCCCTGACCACCTGGCCCTTGCGGGCGCCCTCACGGTAGGCGGCGCCCGGCGCGGCGGGCAGGTCGGCGATGATGAACGCCCCGGTAAGGCCGTCGTGGGCGCCGATGCCGGCGCCGATGATCTCGATGCGGACGGCCGGCCGCTGCGCCGCCTCGATCAGCCGGCTGACCTGCTCGGCCATGACGTGGCGGCCGCCGACCGGGCGGCGCAGCACTCCCTCGTCGAGGACGGCCCACAGCATCGGCGGGTTCGGCCGGGCCAGGATCTCCTGGCGGCCGAGCCGGGCGGATATGTGGGACTCCATGTCGTCCTGGGCGACCAGGACCCGGGTCGCGTACAGCGCGCGGGCGTACGCCTCCGTCTGCAGCAGGCCGGGCACGAGCAGCGGCTCGAACCACCGCAGCGTGGTGGCCGCGGCCTCGATGTCCGGCCAGTCCTCGAACCACGCCGGCACCACGGCGCTGGCCCGCCGGGCGAGCACCGTCAGCCGCCCGAAAAGCTCCGCGTCCAGGCGGCAGGCCGCGCACCACGCGGCCAGCACGTCGTCGGTCGGGGGCCGGTCGCCGGTCTCCGCCTTGGCCACGACCGACCTGTCAAAGCCGAGCCTGGCCGCCAGCGCTTCCTGGCTGCTGAAGCCCGCGGCCATGCGCGCGCGCCGTAATTCGGCCCCGAGGAACGCGGGCGGGCTGGTTTCAGGGTCACGTCTGGACATTGTGGCGGGCCTTTCGGTATCGGTGGCGGATGGTGGCGGGTTTTCAGCGCCGTTCATGGCGGATAGTGGCGTGCCTGCCCTCCGGCTAGATGAACGGGGCTCCGGGCTGTGAGATTGGGTAACACGTTAGATCAATCGCCATTGACACGGAAATCCACGAGGGGGCGCCAAATGAGCGGCGGTACCGGCGCTGTCACGGCAAACTGCGGTGGAGCGCAGCTTGCCATTCCCGCCGAGCATCGCTCCGGCGCCGGTACCGCCTTCCAGCCCTGGCAGCTGCAGACCCAGCTTGAGCTGCACGCGCTGCCCACCGCGCCGGCGTGCGCCAGGGGTCATGTCCGGACCGTGGCGCGTGAGTGGGGCCTGGCCGGCCTGGCCGACACGGCGGAGCTGCTGGCCTCAGAATTGCTGAGCAACGCGCTGACACAGGCTTCCGGGCCGCGAAGGACCAGAGACGATCCGGCTGCCGTTCCCGTTGTCCGGCTCTGGATGATCTCCGATAAGTCTTCCATCATCATCAAGGTGTGGGACGCCAGCGATGAAATGCCGGTCCGCCGGAATGCGGGGCCGGAGGAGGTGAGCGGCCGGGGGCTAATGTTGGTCGAGGCCCTGGCGAGAGACTGGGGAGCGTACCGGACGGGCATCGGTAAGGTGGTATGGGTCCGCATAACCGGGTGATCCGGGACCCCGGCCCGCTGTATAGGGCGTTGTTCCAAAGGGGAAAAGATCAATCCCTCCAGCCCGTCCCCCCGGCTGATCACCGAATGGACCGCTCAGCTATGACTCCGAGGCGAGCCTAGCGACCAAGGATCGCTAGCGATCCTTGGTCGCTAGCGATCCTTGGTCGCTAGCTTCTGGACGTTTGTGTCAAGTTTTCACGCGGCGGCGCTGAGCCGGGCGCGGGTGATGTAGGTGCCGATGTGCTGGTCGATAGCGCGCAGGGCGGCGCGAAGCTCGGGCGGGGCTTGGGGCTGGTCGGCGGCCAGGAGCGGGCGTAGCAGCCGGTTGTGCAGCTTGGTGTAGAAGATCGCGACCTTGGCGCCGTCGGGGGTCAGGACGTAGCGGTTGGTGTGCTCGATGCGGCGGATGAGCCCGGTCAGGCGGAGGCGGCGCAGGTCGTAGGTCATCTGGCCGGGGGTGTAGGGGGCGTGCAGCAGTCCGGTCATCAAGGCGCGCAGGCTCTTGTTGGTGATGCCGGAGGCGGCGAGCAGGGTGGTGCACAGGGCGCCGGCCAGGGCCATGACCCGAGGATCGCCAAACCGCAGGGCTGGGGTCCTTCGCCCCTCCGCGTTCACCGAGGGGTGCGCGATCCGCTCAAAGGCTGGGCTCGCGAGGACGGTGCCCTGGCCGGCACGCTCAGTTTCCAGTATGCGGTGGTTGGCGGCGCGGGCTTTGGACTGCAGGGCCTCGAGGTTGGGCAGGCGGGCGTTGCACCCGAGGTCGCGGGGAGCGTTGACGACGGTCTCGATCCGCATCGCCCGGCCGTCTTTGAGGTATTGCTTGATCCGCGAGTGCTTGTAGAACAGGTTGAGCACGACACCGCCGCTGTCGGGGCCGACGGTGGGGCGGTCGATGGTGGTGCGGAACACGCCGGGGGTGTCGCGGCGGATGTGCCGGTTGAAGATGATCTCGACGTTGGCGGGGCGGCCGATGTCGAGGTTGTCGGCGATCAGGGCCTCGAAGAACGCGCGGGCCCGGCGGGGCGCGTCGAACACCAGGGTGCGCGACACCTCGACCTGGCGCATGGAGATCTCCCACCAGTACCCGGCGCGCTGGTCGGCCCGGGTGAACGGCATCGGGAGGCGGTGCAGCCACCGCTGGGCGAACACCTCGATGGTGCCCGGCTGCAGCCGGTCGCAGATCTCCTGCAGCGCGGCCGGGTCGTCGCAGGACGCGAACCCGTTGGACAGCTCGGTGAAGCCGATCCCCGCCTTGGCGGCCTGCCGCTTGGCCCACTCGTGGCCGTTGACCCAGATCTTGGCCGGGTAGGGGAAGTAGGCGCAGACCTTGATGAACGCCGGGCCGAAATCAGCGTCCCACAGGTAGAAGTAGTAGCAGGTCACCCGCCGGTCGGCCTTGGCGAAGGTGTACTGCGGCGCCGCGGTCTTGGTGTCGCGCTGGTAGGCGGCCCAGACCCGCTGGAACTCCTGCGCCACCCCGATCGCGGCCACCTGCGAGCGGCCGGTGGCCGCCGCCCGCCTTAAGTACGGGGCCATCACGTCGGCCTTGCGGTCATCCTTGGCGAACTTGACCCACGGGATGTGGTTGGCCTCAGCGAACGAGGCCACCGAGCGCCGGAACCGCTGCCCGATCTTGTCGAATATCGCGGGCGAGGGTATCGGCAGGTCCAGGTACTGGGTCATGAACGCGACCACCTGCCCGCTCGATTGCAGGATCGGCACGTAGGCATTGAGGTAGACCCGGTCCAGGCACTCGACATCCAGCTTCACGTGCCCGCCGAGAACCTCATTGACCGTCACCACGCGTGCGCCCATGACACCCCTCCGCAACCACCCCTATGCACGCGAGGATGAACGAAGGCACGCGATCTGACCAGCAGCAACCACGCGGCTAGGCGGTCCGAGGCGGAGCCTCGCTGGTACTCCAGCCGCAGATCGCGATCTTGTTGTTGAGGGGCCACGGACCGCCGATCGTGCGGACGAGATCGACCTACGCTGGTGTGGGCGTCCGTTCCTTCTCCGTCTGCCTGAGTCCTGCGGCGGAGGGAGTCCTTGATCTCGCTGAGCCTGGCCACGGCGGCCGGGGTCCACTCCGCCCTTTGCTCGCTGGCACGCAGGGTGTCGTCGATCTCGCTGAGCTTGGCGGCAGACACCGCGCCTGCCCGCTCGATCAGGTCTTCCCGGGTCAAGGTGGTCAGCCAGGTACACGGGGTAAAGCCCGGCCTCGGGAGCGCGAACCGCAGCACGCCGTCGAAGGGCAGTCCTTCCGGGACGCCGACTGCGACTTCGATTGCCAGGCCGGAGATGTCGGTATCCGCCGGGGCGACAACCTGCATCGCCCGGAACCCGGACGGATCTTCTCCGGACAGCAGCACGACAGGCCGCCGCTCATCGAACTCGGCCCACCAGACCTCGCCTCGCCGCATGTGTCCTCCTCGTACTCCGGGTAGAGCGTGATCTTGGGCGTGCCGGTGCTGGAGACAGGGCGGCCACCGTCTGATCATCTCGGTTTGTGACGACACGTGAAGACCATCTGGTGGCCGCTGCCCAGCGTAGGCCCGGCCAGTGGCTGGGCGTACTTGACGAGCTGATGACCTGGGTCGGGAGCCGTTTCAGCCGGGTGGAGCCGCGGCGCCGGGCGCGGGCGTTCGTGCTGGGCCTGCCGGCCGAGCTGCCCCGCAAGAACTGTGCGGGTTCTCGTTGCGGGTGATGAGATCGAGGTAGACACACGCGTCGGCATAGATGAGCGGCGGCTTTTCAGGCACGCCGGGCCTCCCGGACGTACTCGTCTACGTCCTGGCCACCCAGCCAGTCCGGGTCGATACCGCGCAGTTCCCTGACAGATGCGCGAGCGCTGTCATCCTCGGGCAACCGCTCGAAGCCCTCGATGTTGATGCGGACGGTCTGGCCACGCTCGTTGCGCGTGACTTGTCCTCTTTGCGAGCACCCGATGTCGCCGCAATTCGTGCGAGCTACTTCTCGGACTCCCTGCGATGGCCTTGGGGTCTGAAGCACGACGATTCTCTGAACTTAAAGTGATCATGGAGTTCCGGGTGCGGGCGGATGTGGGTTGATCGTCTGGCTGGCGAGGTCGGGAAAGGCGGGGATGCCGAGGCTTACCGCCGTGTCGGGTCCCAGGTCTTTGCGAGAGAAAAACCCTGGGAGGCCAGGGCGATCCTGCCTACGATGTAGACGGCCGCGCGGTCACGAACGCGGCCGCTAGTTCATCCGGGTACGGTCCCGTACCCGGGAACCAGGTCGGCGTGGCGGCACCGAGATCAGCCGCCGTGCCCCGGACAGGCGAAGGGACTATCAGGAATCCGTGGGCATGCGCCGCGATGGGAAGCTGCCGGGTGCCGGTGGAGCGCCCGCGGGTTCGCAGGCCGGCCTGCGGGAGGCCGGCCCGGGGGAGGCCGGCCCGCGGGAGAGCGGCCCGCGGGAGAGCGGCCCGCTGGAGGCCGGCCCGCTGGAGGCCGGCCCGGGGGAGGCCGGCCCGCGGGAGAGCGGCCCGCTGGAGGCCGGCCCGCTGGAGGCCGGCCCGCTGGAGGCCGGCCCGCGGGAGGCCGGCCCACTGGAGGCCGGCCCGCTGGAGGCCGGCCGGGAACCCCAGCCTGCCGGGGAACGCCGAGCGGACCGGGTGCCCTGGCTGATCGCGCTGGCCGTGTTCGCGGCGTACCTGCCGATCTCGGTCTTCCGGTACCTCCGCCTGGACCCGACTTCCTGGGACCTGGGAATCTTCACCGAGTACGTCAAGCAGTACTCCCGCATGCGCGTGCCGGTCGTCGACATCAGGGGAGCGGGCTTCGACCTGCTGGGTGACCATTTTCACCCGATCGTGACCCTGATCGCGCCGTTCTTCCGCCTGTTCCCCACCCCGGTCACCCTGCTCGTGGCGCAGGCGCTGCTCGCCGCCGTGTCGGTGGTTCCGGTGAGCCGGGCGGCCGCGGACAAGCTCGGGACCGTCCCCGGCCGGGCGGTAGGAGCCGCCTACGGGTTCTCGTGGGGCCTGCAGCAGATGGTCAACTATGACTTCCACGAGATCGCCTTCGCGGTGCCGCTGCTGGCCTGCTCGCTGTCCGCGCTAGTCCGGGGGCGGACACGAGCCGCGGTGTGGTGGGCGCTGCCGCTGGTCTTCGTGAAGGAGGACCAGGGGTTCACGCTCGCGGCCATCGGGCTCATCATGGCGTTCGCCTGCAAGCGGCCGCGCGCGGGGCTGTTCCTGACCGTGTGGGGCCTCGGCTGGTCGCTGGCGGCCATCACCGTGATCATCCCGCGCTTCAGCCCGACCCATAGCTACCTGTACTGGAACGACGGCGGCACGGCCAGCCCGGTCGGCGGCCACTTCTCGGTCAGCGGTCTGGTCAGCCAGCTGGCCGACGGGTCGGCGACGAAGCTGCCGACCCTGGCGCTGATCCTGCTTCCCACGGCGTTCATCGCGCTGCGGTCGCCGCTGGTGCTGGCCGCGGTGCCCAGCCTGGCGCTGCGCTTCATCGGGACTAACAGCTACTACTGGGGCACAGACTGGCATTACAACGCGACGGTGATGCCGATCGTCTTCATCGCCGCGGTCGACGGCATGGCCCGGATCCGGGCGGCTAGCGCGGGCCGCCAGGGCAGCCGGCTCGCGGTTGCCCTGCAGCGGCACGCACCGGCGGCGATGCTGGGGATCGCCGCGGCACTGGCCTTCCAGTTCCCGCTGAGTGACCTGTGGGCCCCGCAGACCTACACCACCGGCCAGCACGTCGCCGCGGCCCGCGCCGCGATGGCGCGGGTGCCGGACGGGGCGACGGTCGCCACGGACCTTGACCTCCTGGCCCCGCTCGCGGCCAGGACCGATACGTTCTGGCTGGGCAATTTCGGCACCAATCCCGCCACCAGGTACATCGTGTTCGACACCGCGAGCACGGACTGGCAGCCGCCGCCCGGCAACGTGCTGCAGTTCGTCGAGAGCCTGAACCACGGCGCGGGCTACCGCCAGGTCTACGTCAATGACGGCGTCTACGTCTTCATCCGGGCCGGCCGGTAGCGAGACGAGGGAGCCGGAGTTGACGCGAGCCCTGTCCACGACCGCGTCGCCGGCAGCGCGCGCGCCGGGCCGGCCGCCGCGCCGCGCCGCCGGGCCGGCCGCCGTCATCCTGGCCGGCTACCTGCTGGCCGCCGTGGTTGTGACCTGGCACCTGTGGGCCGATCCGGCATCGCACACGGTCGCGGGGAACCCGAACGACTCCGACCTGTTCGCGTGGTTCCTTCGCTACGACGCCGCCGCGGTTGCCCATGGCAGGCTGCCCGCGCTGGTCACGGCGGCCATGAACGCGCCGCAGGGCATCAACCTGATGTGGAACACCTCCCTGCTGGTGCCAGGGGTGCTGCTCACCCCCGTGACGCTGCTGCTCGGCCCGCAGACCGCTCTCACGCTGCTCATGACGGCCGGCTTCGCCGGCTCGGCGGCCAGCCTGTTCCTGGTACTGCGCCGATGGGACGTCAGCGCCGGCTCGGCGGCGCTCGCCGGCGCGATCTACGGATTCTCCCCGGCCCTGCTGCAGGCCTCCATCGGCCACTACAACCTGCAGTTCGCCGTGCTCCCGCCGCTGATCATCGACGCGGGCCTGCGCCTGTGCCTGCGCTCGCAGGCCCCGGTCCGCGACGGCTTGCGGCTCGGCTTGCTCATGACCGCGCAGCTATTCACCTCCGAAGAACTGCTGGTGCTCACCGCTATCGCGGGCCTGCCGCTGGTCGCGACGCTCGCTGCGGCGCGGCCGCGGGCCGCGGCCGGCCGGCTCGCCAGCGCCGCGGCTGGATTCGCAATCGCGGCGGGGGTCACGCTGCTGCTGGCCGGCTACGCGCTGTGGGTGCAGTTCTTCGGCCCGCTGACCCAGAACGGCAGCTCGTTCCTGCCTGACTTCTTCAAGAACGACCTGACCGGTTTCGTGACCCCGTCGCAGTACCTGCTGTTCCACACGGCCGCCAGCGCCGCGGCCGCCGCCAGCTTCCAGGGCGGGGCGCCGGAGTACCTTGCCTACCTGGGCTGGCCGCTGATCACGCTGCTCGCCGTTGCCACAGTGGCCTGCTGGCGGGTGCCCGTTGTCCGCGCCGCTGCGGTGACGCTGGCGGTGCTCGCGTTGCTGTCGCTGGGCGGCCATCCCCTGATCGACGGGACCGTCCATCCGGGCGTCACGCTGCCCTGGCGCTGGATCGAGGCCGTCCCGGTGCTCGGCACGGCGCTGCCGGACCGGCTGTCAATCGTGGCAGACGGGGCCGCCGCGGTCCTGCTGGCCTTCGCCCTCGACCGGGCGAAGGCGTGGTCCGGCCCGCCGAAGCCGCGGCCGTCGGCGCGCGGGGTGACCGCGCTGCTGGCAGCCGTGGCTGTCATCGCCTGCCTCCCGCTCACGCCGCGGCCGTTGCCGGCCGCCCGCGCGCCGTCACTGCCGCCCGGCTGGTCAGCCGTCTTCGCCGCGCTGCGGCTGCCGGCAGGCGCCCGGGTCCTGGTCGTTCCGGTCCCCACCGCGACGATCACCGCCGCCCTGCGCTGGCAGGCCGACACCGGCCAGCCGCGCTCGCTCGTCGGCGGGTACTTCATCGGGCCCGCATGGAACGGGCAGGCCTACGTGGAGGGCAACGGCGTGGCGGTCACCGCCCGGTACCTCGACGGCCTCTGGTCCGGCGGACCGGTCACCGGCGCACCCTCGCGTTACCAGGTGAAGACGGACCTGCGCGGCTGGCGGCCGGCCGCGGTGGTGGCCGTCACCACCGCGGGGTCCGCACTCGGGCGGTACCTGGACGGCTTGCTCGGGCCGCCTGCTATCCGTTCCGGAAAAGTCTTGGCCTGGCACTTGTCCACCAGTGAGGTTACTGGCCGGTAGGATTATCGGCCCCGCCCGGGCGTGGTCGTCACGCTGCGGTGATCAGGGCTGGCTGGCGGCGCCGGCGTACGCTGTCTGCCAACGTGTTCCGGGAGGTCACCTTGGCCGTGCGCATTATCGTCGGACTCGCCCTGACCGCGGCCGCTGCCGCCGTCGCCGGCCGGAGGCTGTGGTGGCTCTACCGGCTCGGCGCGACCGGGCAGCCGGCGCCGGAACGGATCCAGGCCGTCAGGCAGCACCCCGCCACCGACGCCGAAACGCAGCTCAGCGAGGTGCTCGGGCAGCGCAAGCTGCTCAAGTGGTCAGCTCCCGGGATAGCTCATTTCCTGACGTTCTGGGGCTTCATCATCCTGCTGCTGACCATCATCGAGGCTTACGGGGACCTCTTCAGCCGCCGCTTCGCGATTCCCGGGATCGGGCACTGGGCGGCGATCGGCTTCGGCGAAGACCTGTTCTCGGTCGCGGTCCTCGCCGGCCTCCTCATCTTCGCCGTGATCCGGCTGCGGACCGGCCCCAGGCGGGAAGGCCGGGAATCACGGTTCGCCGGGTCGCACACGGGCGCGGCGTGGCTCGTCCTGTTCCTGATCTTCCTGGTGATCGCGACGTTGCTGCTCTACCGGGGTGCGCAGATCAACACCGGGGACTTCCCCTATCCCCACGCCGCGTTCGCCTCGCAGATCGTCGGGCACTGGCTGGCGCCGCTGGGCCTGACCGCGAACAAGGCGCTGGAGACCACGTTCATCCTGGCGCAGCTCGCGGTGATCCTGGGCTTCGGCGTGTTCGTCACCTACTCCAAGCACCTGCACATCGCCGTGGCCCCGGTGAACGTCCTGTTCTCGCGGCGGCCGAACGGACTGGGCGCCCTGCAGCCGATGCGCTCCGGCGGCAAGGTGCTCGACTTCGAGGAGGCCGACCCGGACACCGACATCTTCGGCCGCGGCAAGATCGAGGACTTCACCTGGAAGGGCATGCTGGACATGGCCACCTGCACCGAGTGCGGGCGCTGCCAGTCGCAGTGCCCGGCCTGGGCCACCGGCAAGCCGCTGTCGCCGAAGCTGCTGATCCTCGACCTGCGCGATCACGCCTTCGCGAAGGCGCCGTACCTGCTCGCCGGGTCGGACGAGGCCCGGGAGAAGCTGCCGGAACCGGTGCAAGCGCAGGCCCGGCGGCCGCTCGTCGGCGACCGGGCCGCGGACGGGGTGATCGATCCCGACGTGCTGTGGTCCTGCACGAACTGCGGTGCCTGCGTGGAGGAATGCCCGGTCGACATCGAGCACATCGACCACATCACCGACATGCGCCGTCACCAGGTCCTGATCGAGTCCGCGTTCCCCGCCGAGGCGTCGGCGATGCTGAAGAACCTGGAGAACAAGGGCGACCCGTGGGGCATGGGCGAGGCCAGGCGCCTGGACTGGGCCGAGGGCCTGGGCTTCGAGGTGCCGGTGGCAGACGGCCCGATCGGCGACGACGTCGAGTACCTGTTCTGGGTGGGCTGCGCCGGGGCGCTGGAGGACCGGGCCCGCAAGACCACCCGGGCGGTCGCGGAGTTGCTGCACACGGCCGGGGTCTCGTTCGCGGTCCTCGGCCCGGCGGAGGCCTGCACGGGCGACCCGGCGCGGCGGATCGGCAACGAGTTCGTGTTCTCAATGCTGGCCCAGCAGAACATCGAGACCCTGAACGAGGCCGGCCCGCGAAAGATCGTCGCCACGTGCCCGCACTGCTTCAACACCCTCGCCAACGAGTATCCGCAGCTTGGCGGGAACTACGACGTGATCCATCACACCCAGTTGCTGGCCCGCCTGGTGGCCGAGGGAAGGCTCACCCCGGTGACGCCGGTCGAGGAGAAGGTCACGTATCACGACCCGTGCTTCCTCGGCAGGCACAACCGGGTCTTCACGCCGCCCCGCGAGATCATGGAGCAGGTCCCCGGGCTCCGGTCGCAGGAGATGCACCGATGCAAGCAACGCGGGTTCTGCTGCGGCGCGGGCGGGGCGCGGATGTGGATGGAGGAGCGCATCGGCAAGCGGATCAACACCGAGCGGATCGACGAGGCGCTGGCCACCAGCCCGGACACGATCTCCACGGGATGCCCGTACTGCCTGGTCATGCTCGGCGACGCGATCAGCGCCAAGAAGGGTTCCGGCGAGGCGAGCGAGACACTCGAGGTGGTGGACGTGGCGCAGATTCTTGCGCGCTCCGTGCGGTCGCCGGCCCCCCCCGACACCGGCGCCGGCCCCGCCGCGCCTGGTCCCGGTGCGTAGTTGAGCAGCCTAAGCGGGCGAGCGGGCGGGGAGCCAGATGCGCACCCGGGTGCCGCGGCCAGGCCAGGACTCGATCGTGGCCTGTCCGCCGTGCGCACGCGCGATTGCCTGCACGATCGACAGCCCCAGCCCGCTGCCGCCGCCGTTGCCGTTACCGCGCTCTGCGACCGGGCGCCGGGCTGAGCCGGCTCCTGGCGAGGCGCCCCCGCCCGCCTGGCCCGCCCCCCCGCCCGCCTGGCCCGCCGCCCCGCCCGCCTGCTCCGCGGCGCGGTGGAACCGGTCGAAGGCCCGGGCGGCGTCCTCGGCGGACATCCCGGGCCCGGCGTCGGCGACCTCGATCAGCACGCCGCCGGTCAGGGCGCCGAGCCGCACCGCTACCGGGGTGGTCACCGTGGTATGCGCCCGAACATTGCCCAGCAGGTTGGCGAGTACCTGGCGGACCCGGGGCTCGTCCACCACGGCGACAAGCCGCGGCGGGGCCTCCGCCCGTAGCGGCCGCTCCGGCTCGACCGCGGCGGCGTCGGCCACAGCGTCTCGTACCACGCCCGCCAGGTCGGTCTCGGTCAGGTCGAGCGAGGAGGTGCGGTCCAGCCTCGCCAGCTCCAGCAGCTCGGCGACGAGCGTGCTCATCCGCTGCGCCTCTTGCTCGATCCTGCGCATGGCGCTGGGCAGCTGGTCGGGCCCGAGCGCGCCCTGCCGGTACAGCTCGGCATAGCCGCGGATGGTTGTCAGCGGGGTACGCAGCTCATGCGACGCGTCGGCGGCGAACTCGCGCACCTTATGCTCCGACCGCAAGCGGGCGCCGAACGCCTGCTGGATCCGGTCGAGCATGGTGTTAATGGCCGCCCCGAGGCGGCCTACCTCGGTGCTGTCGTCCGACTCCGCCACCCGCGCCGTGAGGTCTCCCCGGGAGGTGATCTCGTTGGCCGTGCTCGCCATCTGGTCCAGCGGCTGCAGGCCGCGGCCGATCAGCCAGCCGCCGCCGATCGCGAGCAGCGCGAGCAGCGCCCCCCCGGTGATCAGCTCGGTGATGAGTATCCCGCTCACCTGGCTGGTCACGGTGTCGGTCGAATGCGCGACGACCAGGATGTAAGCTCCCTCGGCGGGCACGGGTATCCCGCCGGCGGCCAGCTTGGGGGCCGCGATCACCCGCGCCACGGCCCGAAGCTTCCCGCCGCCCGGCAAGGAGATGGTGGTCGGCCCGCCGCCGAACCGGCGGCGATATGCGGCGCGGCTCATCTGGCCCAGCACGTCGGAGAGCTGGCTCGCCTGGCTGCCAGGGGTGAGCACCACGACCTGCCCGTTGCGCAACGAGACGGCGTCCGCGACATAGCCGCCGGAGTTGTCGGCAAGCTGCCGGGGAGTCCGCGTAGCGGCGGCGACCAGGCCGGTGTTGAACTGCCCGCTCAGCCGCTTGGCCAGCACGGCTGTGGTGACCGCCCCCATGATGAGCAGGAAGAGCGCGGTCACGCCGATCAGCAGGATGAGCATCCGCGCGCGCAGCGACAGCCTGCGGGCACTAGCCATCGGCTGCCCTCGTCCCCGCGCCTGTCCTCATCCTGGCTGCGACCTCACCCGGGTCCGGCCTGCCCCCGGTCGGGCAGCCGGAGGCTGTAGCCCACCCCGCGCTGAGTGTGGATCACGGGGGGCCCGAGCGGATCCAGCTTGCGCCTGAGGTAGCTGATGTATGTCTCCACGATCTGGGACTCGCCGGCGTAATCCCATCCCCAGACGTTCTCGAGGAGCTGCGCCCGGGTGAGGACCCGGCCCTGGTGCCTGATCAGGTAGGCGAGCAGCCGGAACTCGGTTGGCGACAGCTCCACCGGAGTGCCCGACCGATGCACGGTCCACCGTGCCTCATCAAGTTCCAGGTCTCCGGCGCGGAGTATCTCACCGCCGCCGTCCTGGCCGTCGCCCTGGGCGTTCCTGGACGCACGGCGCAGGACCGCGCGGACCCTGGCTACCAGGGCCTCGACCGAGAACGGCTTGGTGACGTAATCGTCGCCGCCGAGCGCCAGGCCGGTCACCGTGTCCGAGGAAGTGTCCCTGGCGGTCAGGAAGATCACCGGGACCTCGTTGCCGGCCGCGCGCAGCCTCCGGCACACTTCGAAGCCGTCCAGGTCTGGCAGCATCACGTCGAGCACGATCAGGTCGGGATGGCCTGTCTCGGCCTGGCGCAGCGCGTCCTTCCCCGTTGCCGCCGTGGTTACCGAACATCCGTGGAACTTCAGCGCAACCTGGACGAGCTCGCGGATGTTCGGCTCGTCGTCCACCACGAGCACCTGGGGAATCTGGTCATTGCTTGGCATAAGTATCGGGATCATTCTCGCGCGCCGGGAGGCTGACGCGGACACCAGTCAGGGCATACCGCGGCGTATCGGGAAGACGCTGCGCCGAGTCGTGGCGCCACGCCAGCCTCATCCGGGGGCCGAATGCCCGGATGAGGCTGGCGCGGCAGGTGATCGCCGGGTGCGATGTTATGAGCCGGACGAAGGGGACGGCGTCGGGCTGGGCGAGGAACTCCCGGAATTCGCCATGATCACGATCAGCCTGGCGTCGTAGGCGCCGCCGACCACGGGACCGCCGGCGAAGACATGCTCGCCGTCGGCCAGCGCGGAGGCAGCGGCCCGCTTACCGTGCTGGCGGATGACGGTGTTGCTCTCCAAGACCCAGGTCCAGGTGGTGCCGTCCGTTGCCTGGACGACAATGTCGCTGCCGCTGACCGACTCGACCGCACCGCGCTCGTAGGCGAGGGTCCGGGTTCCGCTCTTGGTCTGGAACGTGAACTGGCCGTGGATCCCGCCCAGCGCGCGGACCCGCGCCAGCCGGCGGCGGCAGCGCCATAGCGCGAACTTGGCGGCGTACGGGTGCCCGGCGGCTTTGAGTTTTGCCGCCTTGCTGAGGCAAGGCCGCGAGGCGGCGGCCGCCGATCCTGCGGTGTTGGCCGATGCCGTGCCGTTGGCCGACGTCGTGCCGAAGGTGCTGGCCGCCGCGGCTGACGTCGGCGATGAGGCCGAGTTGAGCATGGTGTTCAGTTGCGCCGCCTGCCCGGTGGGCCCTGTCGGCGCCGGGGACGCACTCCCGGTGAGGTTCGCGGCCGCCAGGCCGCCGCCCGCCAGCAGCGCGACCAGCGCGAGCCCGGCGCCCCACCAGACCGCACGCCCGCGTCGCCGCGGCGGGGCGGGCGGGGACCCTTGCCCGGGTGGCTGGCCCCAGCCCGGCCGGGCCCGCCCGGGTGGCTGGCCCCAGCCCGGACCGGCCTGCCCGGGTGGCTGGCCCCAGCCCGGACCGGCCTGGCTAGCGGCGCGGCCGAGTTCCTGAGTTGGCCAGAAGTCCTGCGGATCGCCGCCTGGCGGCTGCTGCTGCGTGTTGTCCATGACAGCGAGACTGCCGCAGCAGGCTGGGACGCCGGCCAGCAGACCCTGGGAGCTACCTGGGAACGGCCGCAAAAAAGCCTTCAAGCACCCGGCTACATGCGCTCCGGCACCGGGATCCCGAGCAGGCCCAGGCCAGCCAGCAAGATCCGCAGGGTCAGCGCCGCCAGGGCCAGCCTGCTGCGGCGCAGGGAATCCTCGCCGGCCTGCAGGACCGGGCATTCCTCAAAGAACGTCGTGAACGCGCTGGCTGCCTCGAACAGGAAGGCCGCCAGCTTGTGCGGCTCAGCCGCGGCGGCCACCTGGCAGACGGCAGAGCCGAATCCGAGCAGCCGCAGGGCGAGTTCCCTCTCGGCACCCACGGTGATCTGGATCGGGCCCACGGCACCGTCCGGATCGATCCCCGCCTTGCGGAAGATCGA